>Ga0316203_1000377_pt1 | contig 59044 bp, 50 predicted proteins | sample 6monrhotite_MG_FD_204940 | JGI IMG/M metagenome (GOLD analysis project Ga0316203, IMG submission 204940) | Microbial mat bacterial communities from mineral coupon in-situ incubated in ocean water Damariscotta River, Maine, United States -... | ecosystem: Environmental > Aquatic > Marine >... | reverse complement strand
CTGTTGAAAAAATCAGTGAATGCTATCTCATTCCTGCACTAGAACAGTTGCTCGACACCTTTCCCTTCACGCTGCTCGGTTTTCACTCAGACAACGGCTCGGAATACATCAACAGACGTATCGCTGAACTGCTAGAGAAGCTACGCATTGAGTTTACCAAGTCACGTTCCCGCCATAGCAATGACAATGCGTTGGCGGAAAGCAAAAATGGTGCGGTGGTAAGGAAAATCTTCGGCTATGGTCATATTCCACAGCGTTGGGCACCCCTCATCAATCATTTTAATCAACAGTACTTGAATCCCTATATCAATTTCCACCGGCCATGCTTCTTCCCTGAAACACATACGGATGCCAGGGGAAAACAGCGAAAGCGTTATCATTATGAAAATATGATGACACCTTATGACAAGCTCAAATCGTTACCTAAGGCCAAAGAGTATTTGAAATCTGGCGTCAATTTTGAAATACTCGACAAGCTTGCTCACCAAATCAGTGACAATCAGGCAGCGGATCAGCTACAAAAAGCCCGCCAGAAACTCTTTAAAACGATTCATGGACAGACACTAAAAACTGGTTAACAGACCCCTCCTTCAGACTCATTTATGGATTGGAATATACTCATCATTAATTATTTCACCCCCTCCCCTTCTTAAAATTCAGCATAAAAAATAGAAATACATGGTGACAACTATCTTGAAAAACACCGGTGACTGATGGCTATCTACTACTAAAAAACATTAACACCACTCTTCGGGCCTTGCGCGGCTCTTAAATCACATGCTTGAGTCTAATCCTACCTTGGTGCAGTAGGGGACGCGAAACGCTCAAAAATAGTGTTTTCGCTTCTTAGCAAAAGGATTGGCAGGTATGCGGGGACTGCCTTTATGATGGTATTTTGTAATTACTTTACCCATGATCTACAGATTTTTTAGGATTAACAGGTTTGAGTTTTTCAAATTCTTCTTCGGTTAATGGCTGTGCGTCTCGGTCAGCTAAGGCCGCTTCGTGAATTTCTTCCTCGGTCATTTCACGCGCTTTTTTATAATGTTTTTCGGTAATGGTTACGGTTGAACCATCAGTTTTTTGATATGTTTTGCCGTTATCATTCATAGTTACCACCTTCTTAAATTTTTCTCATAAATGCGTTTTTCTGATCGTTCAGCCATACGAACCGAAATAAGTCGCGTTTTGTTGTGTCCTCTCATCGCATAACATTCATATAAAACATTAATATAGGCGTTACGACCAATCGTTATAAAACGATCTTCGCCGTAATAGTGCCTTGTATCCTGATATTCCACCCCACCCGCTTAACAAATTGCGCCAGTGCCAAGGCTTCATTTTCGGGTAGCGCAACAGTTACAAAATGTTTTTGTAGCCTACCCTCATTTCAGCGCCTGGACGCTTGATACAAAGTATATCATCAGAGCCATGACACAATAAAAAACCCAGATTAACTCAATGATTCATCCATCCGCTTAATATCAAACGCTCGTTAACTTCTCAAGTGGTATCATTCCAAGCTACCCTTAGCGCATGAGGGCAGCTTGCCCCACTTGTAAAGGGGGCTGCAGCCTACATCCTTACGGCTGTTGATATTGAGTTTTTTGACGTAACACCACAAAAGCAAAAAAGAGGAGTTTAATACTGATGATTTTCAAATCAAAAGGGGTTTTTTTTTGGATGCTAATGCTAACAAGCTGGGTTAATCCAGTTTATAGCCAAACTTCTGAAGACAAACTCGAGACTATGAATTTTCCGGTTGCCTGTAATAAAATCGCATCGGAGTATATGCAGAGCGGGCTTGCTCTTCTTCATCACATGACCTACTCCGGCGCAGAAAAATCTTTTCGTTTGGCTATCAGGGCTGATTCAGATTGCGCAATGGGTTATTGGGGGATTGCGATGACATACATCCATCCTCTTTGGCCTAGCACACCTGATGAAGCAAAAATGAGGGAGGCGCTGGAGCTACTTAATAAAGCGAAAAGCCTGGCAAAAGGCAACAAAAAGAACCTGCTCTTCATTCGTGCTGTTGAATCATATTATGAAGACGGTTGGACGCGCAGTGAAAAAGAGCGTTTAACCAGTTTTGATGCTGGCTGGCGGAACGTTTATCAACAATTCCCGGATGACCCTGAGGCTGCTTCTTTTTATGCGCTTGCAAGAATGTCCAGTGAATATCTTAACATCGCAGCTTCACCTTCGTCGAAAAAAGATTACAGCGGTCTTGAAGCAGCCGGGGCGATAGTAGAAGAAGTGCTGATGAAATGGCCTAAGCACCCAGGAGCACATCATTACATCATTCATGCTTATGACATGGACGGTTTGGCGGAACGTGCGCTGGCAGTTGCCCGAAACTATGGGGAATTAGCGCCTGATGTTTCACACACCCTTCATATGCCATCGCATATTTTTACCCGGCTCGGCCTGTGGGAAGAGTCAATCTCCTGGAATATTCGTTCTGCAGCTGCGGGATTAAAAAATTCGGACAGTGGCACCCTATCACACCATTTTTTCCACGCCGCCGATTATCTTGTGTACGCTTATCTTCAAACTGTCAATGACAAAAAAGCCAAGGAAATGCTGGATAAATTGAACACCTCCGGGGAGTCGTTTAATATTTCTGCAGCAACTGCTTATACCCTTGCTGCTGCACCTGGGCGCTACGTGCTCGAACGTCGACAATGGGCAGATGCTGCTAAATTAAAGTTAATACAGGCTACAGATTTTCCCTGGGAGCGATTTCCACAATTTGTGGCAATTTTTCATTTTACCCGCGCCATCGGGAGTGCACGAAATGGTAATGAGTTAGCCACAAAAGCAGCAATAAAAGAACTTGCCACCCTACACGACAGGATGAAAGATAAAAGTGCATACTGGGCCATTCAGGTTGAAATTCAGCATACTGCTGCGAAAGCATGGCTACAAGTGCTTCAGGGGAAACAAGAGCAGGCTTTAAAAACAATGCGGAATGCCGCTGAAATGGAGGCATCTACTTACAAGCACCCCATCACGCCTGGGCAAGTAATCCCCGCTCGTGAACTGCTTGGTGATTTACTGCTTGAAATAGGAAGGCCGGAAAAAGCCCTGGTTGAGTACCAGTCATCATTAGAAAAAACACCAAACCGTTTCAACAGCCTGTATGGTGCCGGACAAGCAGCTGAGGCGAGTAAAAATCAAAAGGAGGCGCTATTTTATTATAAAAAATTGCTAGCCTTAGCTTCTAATTCAGATTCTAAGCGTGCTGAATTAGCACATGCGAAAGCATTCGTTTCTCTATCCAGGGAGTAGATCCAGGCACCTGTGAAATGATGCTGCTCAATACCCCGCCGCAAGTGGAGCGGGGTATTCTCTTTCTGCCGCTAATTCCTGCGCCTTGATAAAAGCAGAACCAACAGACTCAACCAGCCGATCGAATTCGCACCACCACCATCTATCCACGGCACTGGAGGATTAGTCACGGTCACAAAAATATCCTGAGTATCGGTTGGATTACCGGCACCACTATCTTCAACCATTACACGCACGTGATAGACATTATCGCCATTGCTATCGGTCGGTGCAGCAAAGTCAGGGGGCTCAACAAAGGTCAATACCCCAGTCTCAATGTCCAGCGAAAATTTTTCCCGGTCATCCCCTCCAATGATGCCATAAGCCAAAATCACCACCCCGTTCTTCTGGTCGTCATCAGTCGCCACCACTGCTGTCACTGCCGTTTGGTCACCTTCCACACTCACCGCAAGCGTCTCGCCACCTCTAAGCACTGGCGCAATGTTAACCCTAACCGTTATCTCATTCAAAATGGGTGTTCTCACTGGAGACAATGAGTACAACTCAGCCTTCCAGCGCAGGTCACTACCTGCCAACGGAATAGCAAAAAGCCTATTTGAAAGCACCCTGTACCATTTTTCACCCCCATTATTGGAAAGGTAATAATCGATCCGTGTATTACGCGTCGTGGATGAACTCACCTTTGCCCTTGCGGATAAAAAGAGACCGCGGAAATTCGTTTCAGTCGTATTGATTTTCCCCGAAACCACTCGCCCAGAATGGGTTTGGTATAGCCTGTTTTTATAGGCCTTATTCGTAATCCCATACTGCGCAGCCACCAGATCAACATCTGTATTATCATCCGTAAGGCCATCTAAATCGCCCACCGCAAGCGCACGCGTTTTTGTAATACTACCGGGGTTTATCGGCGCACCAATCGCACTGAACGCTCCCGTGCCGTCATTCAGATAACGCATATCAGGAGCACCATCATTTCCCACCAGCAGATCAAGATCAACATCACCATCGACATCAATCAGCAGTACACTCGTCGTCACATCAGTTTCTGAACCAATCGCGACGCCATCCCCGCCAGCAGGAAAGGCGCTAACATTTAAATAAAGTTTATTGGCTTGTCCGGCATTGCCAACTATTAAATCAAGGTTACTCCCTGCGTCGACATTACCAAGCACAAGACTGAGCGTATCATCAGTATCTGAACCGATATTTTTATCAAGCGAAAATCCTTCCGCGCCATCATGAAGATACAACCTGTTTTCCTGATCCCTATTGCCAACCACCAGGTCAAGACGATTAAGCCCATCCACATCCCCTAGCGCAATACTGCGCGTATTATCCATCTCACTACCGATATCGGTACCAGCAGTGGAGAAAACACCTGGAACTGGGCCTGGATTCATATCAGCATCGTTCAAATAAACTTTATTAGTAACATCCCAGTTACCAACGATTACATCCAAGTAGGCATCATCATTCACCAGCGCCACACCAATACTGGTCGTCGTATCCACTTCAGTGCTCAGACCAATATCTGTAGCAGCGAGAAAATCGCCCGTGCCAACATTGCTAAAATCATTTAAATAAATTTTATTGGTCGTCCCCCAGTTACCCGCAATTAAATCCAGGTCATCATCATTATCCATATCGGCAAGCACCAGGCCATAAGTAACATCCTGCGTTGACCCCACATCAACACCCACTTCAGGAAAACCACCCTCTCCATCATTTAAATACAATTTATTGGTTTGCCCGGCATTACCGGCAATCAGATCAAGAAAACCATCATCATCCACATCACCCAGCACAACCGCCATGGTGTTATCAATTTCAGACCCGATCGCCGTGCCGGTCGCCGCATAACCACCGCCTTTAAGCGGGTTCAGATACAACTTAGTGGTTTCAGCAGCTCCCCCGGTAATAATGTCGATATCACCATCGCCATCGACATCACCCAATGCTGTGCTATAGGTATTAAATTCACCACTCGAGATAATCTCCCCGCTATCAGGAAAGCCCCCCTCACCATCATTAATATAGCGTTTAGTATGGCCAGTCTCGTTCCCAACAACGAGGTCAATATCACCATCGTTATCACTGTCCGCAAGGGAAACGCTAGTCGAGATATCAGTGGCGTCATCCACGCCAATCTCTGTCTCGAAATTAATAAATGTGTTGGCGAAGTTCAAATGAAAACGGTTTGATACACCATGATTGCCCGAAATAAAATCGATATCGCCATCGCCATCAACGTCGCCCGCAGCAAGACTGTACGTCAGAGCTCTCTGCACACCAATCGAACTGACATTTGCTGAAAAATCACCCGTCCCGTCATTTTTATAGAGCTTATTAGCGACTCCATTACTGTAGTTTGCAATGGCTAAATCCAGATCGCCATCATCATCCACATCGATCAGAATAGTGTCAGTGGTCTTATTTTCCACAACCCCAATCGCGGTGCCATTGCTCGCAAACAGACCATCACCATTATTTAGATAGAGCTTATTGGTCTGAGTGGAGTCATCATCCGACCCGCTTACCAGATCCAGATCACCATCACCATCCACGTCACCAAGGCTAATGCTGGTAGTGGCATCAGACGCTGAACCAATAGCAGCGCCATTGAGAGGAAAAACACCACTGCCATTATTCAGATAAAGCCTGTTAACTCCGCCATGATTGCCCATCACGATATCCAGCGCACCATCGCCATTTATATCACCCAGCACAACGCTACGTGTCGCGCTAACATCCAATAATGTTTGATGGCGCGTAAAACTACCTGCCCCATCATTTAAATAGATCACACTCGCAACAGTGCTATTCCCGGCAACCACATCAAGGTCACCGTCATCATCAATATCACCCAGAGCAATACTGCGCGTGTCATCTGTTAAATCATCAATATCTGACTCATTACCAGTACCCGTTGACTCAGCCCTGCGCCAGGCCAGAAAGAGCGCCTGCTCTTCTGTGGACCAGTTGGCATTGGTCAATGTGCTGTCCCTTGAATCGGTATCAACAAAATCTTCAGTGAACGGCAAACCTGCCTCAACGGCATATAACCCGGTAGAGGAGAGCACCAGTATCAATGAAGCACTAATTCGGAGGAGATATGTGTTACAACGCATACAGCAACCCTTTAGAAAACACCTAACTACTTAATGTGTATTGCCGATTAAAAATAGAGTAATGACCATTATAGCTACTGTTTCACATGAACACTAAAATTACTTTCCGAGACTTTCAAAGCCTTTACAAGCACATAGCCCACAGGTGCTTATCTCAGGCAGTACAGCTGACAGTCCGAAAAAAGAAGGAAACAGGTTTCTGATATCAGTTATTTAATTTCCATTCCTAAACAGTTGAGACCACCTTCACCACCGCAGTAGTCAACTCCCCAAGGTCTTCATCCGAGATCACATACGGCGGCATTAGATAGATCAGCTTACCAAATGGTCTCACCCACACACCGTGCTCAACAAACAGCGACTGAATTATTTTCATATTGACCGGTTCGTTAAGTTCAACCACACCAATCGCACCGAGCATTCGTACATTTGCCACAGCGCTTAATGCTCGACAGGGATCAAGCCCACACTCAAGTCCAGCTCCAATACGTGTAATCTTTAAAGACCAGTCGGAATCCGTTAATAACGTTAGACTCGCCAACGCAGCACTGCATGCCAACGGGTTTGCCATAAAGGTGGGGCCATGCATAAATAGTCCCGGCTCTCCCTCGCTGATTGTTGTACTGATGTGTTCTGTTGTTAATGTCGCCGCCAGTGATAGATAGCCACCCGTTAGCGCCTTCCCCACACACATAATATCTGGCGAGATCCCGGCATGCTCGCAGGCAAACAGCTTTCCGGTACGCCCAAAACCGGTTGCGATTTCATCACAAATCAAGAGCACGTCAAACTCATCACATAACTCACGCACACGGCACAGGTAATCTACAGAATAAAAGTTCATTCCACCCGTCGCCTGAACAATCGGCTCTAAAATAACAGCAGCAATGTCGCTTGCATACCGTTCGAGCTGCCGTCTGATCGCTAGGATGTCATCGTCGCAGCACGCCTCACCATAATGACAAGTGGGCGCATCGACAAAATATTGCTGAACTATCACATCACTAAATAGCGAGTGCATTCCCGTCACCGGGTCACATACTGACATCGCACCAAAGGTATCCCCATGATAGCCACTGCGCAGCGTCAGAAAGCGCTGTTTTGCTGCCAGCCCTTTGGCATGCCAGTACTGAATTGCCATCTTCATCGAAACTTCAACGGCAACCGAACCGGAGTCAGCAAAGAAAACCGTCTGCAATGGTGCGGGGGTTAACTCAATGAGACGACTCGCCAACATGACCGCTGGCTCGTGAGTTAAACCACCAAACATGACATGCGATATTTTTTCGATCTGCGCCTGCAGCGCGCGGTTCATCACAGGGTGGTTGTAGCCGTGAATCGCCGACCACCACGAAGACATACCATCGATTAACTCACGCCCATCGACAAGTTTAAGGCGCACCCCATTTGCCGAGGCAACCGGAAAGATTGGTAGCCCCGCACCAATAGCACTGTAAGGGTGCCACACATGCGCATTATCAAGCGCGAGAAGTTGTTGCGTATTCACGCTGTTAAAATCCAATGTTTACAGTGATTTTATAGTCTTATCGATTTTTATGATATGGTGTATTTTTACAGCTGATTATATTTTAAAAAGAGGGGTAAGAAAGCTATCCCATCAACAATCACCTTTTATTAAAGCGGCTAAAGCTGCCCACTCAATTTTGCAACACCACCAAAACTACCCACCCACATCGTGCCGTTGCCTGCCTTTGCCATTGAAAAGACATTGTTGGCATACAACCCTTCAAGCGTCGTCATCACATTAAACCCTTCACCCTCTTCCTTAAAGCGAGCCAACCCTTTGCTGGTACCAATCCATAACTGCCCATCAATGTCGATGTGTAACATAAAGATGTGATTGCCTGGCAAGCCATCAGCAGTGGTGTAGTTGATCCAGTTTTCACCATCAAAACGAGCCAGACCACCACCCCAGGTGCCCGCCCAGACGATGCCATCACGATCGACCGCTAGTGAGATAATGTAGTTTGGGTTATACGCGATATCCACATCCTCTAACCCTTGCTCTGTCTTTTGGCGCGCATGGTGCTGAGATGCCTTGGCAGGATCATTTCTTGAAGTGATCGCATCACGCACCACCTCTATCGGCGCACCCAGGCCATCTTTATGCTGCCAGTTCTGCCACTTGCCGCCCCGGAACAGTGCCAGTCCCTCTTCAGTCGCCAGCCAGATGTCGCCATTTAAACCCTCTTCTACCCCGTAAACCCATGGGTTTGGAATGCCGCCATTGGTATTTTCAACGGTAAACATGTCCCATTTTGAGTTGTCATCCAGATCTCCACCACGGATGCGATTGGCACCAGACCAGGTCGCAATCCAGATATCGCCATTACTGGTCTTTTGCAGGTCATAAACAAATTGATCCGCCAGGCCATTCGGAATATTGTAATTTGTCCAGACACTGGTATCGATATCCATCACCGACAGGCCGCCACCATACGTTCCCACTGCCAGCTTGTTATCGATTCGACTAACGTGGAAGACACCATTCGACAACATGCCTTCGATACGGTTATCAAAGACATCATATTGATCATCAATGGTGTTGTAACGAATCACACCACCTGATGTGCCAATCCAGACATAGTCACCATCAATCGCCAGCCCTTTTACATTACGATTACCGACACGAAAGTGCGCAAACTGACTATCCCCGGTTAACTGCGCCACTGGGGTCTCTGCACTACCACCACGACCAGCAAGATCCGCCTGGGGGCTTGATGGCTGCGGGAAGGTATTGCTTTGTGCCGCAGGTGCAGGGGCCAGGCTATCCATCGGCGGATGATTAAGCGGCACCTGAGCACCCGCTTTCAACTCACCAGCCACCATTGAACCAGCATCGGGTTGCACCTTTTCCTTCGCAATCTCACTGCTCGCCTGCTGCATGCCCAACTGATATCCGCCGACCACCATCAACCCCATGACGATCACCACGACAGCTAAAGCCTTGAAATTCAGATTCACTTATTTCACCTTTTGTTCAATTCACGCCAGCCATCACTGGCCGGAAATTACTCATCTAGATTTATTTACCGTAACCCAGGCGCGTTACGCCGCCACGCGTACCCGCCCAGATTTCCCCCGCAGGGTGTGCAACCACCGCATAGACATTGTCATCAATCAGGCCATTAGCGCCGCCTTTAGCAAAGGTCTGCCACGCCTTGCCATCATAACGAGACAAGCCTTTATTGGTGCCAAACCAGAAGACACCTGCAGCATCCTGCGTGATGCTATAGACAACATTTCCGGCCAGGCCATCTTCGGTGGTCAGGCTTTGCCATGTTTTACCATCATAGAAACTCACGCCACCGCCCCACGTACCCGCCCACACATATCCATTGGTCGCGACATATATAGAAAAGACATAGCCGGGGTTATAGGTCTGCGTCCCTTCCGTCATCACACTAAGATCATGCCGCTCACGCGTGCCCAGACCGGTATTCTGACTCACCGGCAAATTATTGCTGTTCAGTGCCCCCACCCCATCTTCATGGGTAAAGGCGTGCCATTGATTGCCATCAAACATTGAAACACCGCCCTCGGTGCCGAGCCACATGCGCCCTTGATCATCACTGGCGATACCATAAACCCATTCATTTACCAGCTCTTTGACGTAAGTGGCAGTAAATTCATCCGCTGTACTATCAAACTGATTTGCCCCGCCCCAGGTACCGACCCAGAGATTGCCATCTTTTGATTCACCAAAAGAGTAGACCCAATAATCGGCCAGCCCGTGCATCGGAAAAAAGGTTTTCCATTCACCATCACGGTAACGTGTCATGCCACCACCATTGGTGCCGAACCACTTACTACCCTGACTGTCAACCATGATGCTAAAGACATACTCATTCGCCAGGCCATCAGCGCGTGAATAGGTGGCCTTCATATCATAGCTATTGAGGTCAATTTCCAACACACCTGCTGAGGTACCTACCCAGATCGACTTATCCAGCTCATCCACCGCTAGCGAACGGACAAAAACACCATCGCCCACCCCAAAAGATTCAAGTACGCGCGGCAAACTGCTGCGAGCAGTAACCGCTGAATCAACCGGCGAAGTCAATGACACTTCAGTCACATCGGCCGAGGCAGTACTCGTAATATCACTTGCCACCACAACAGCAGTGGGTACTGGCGCTGACTCACTCTCCGTCAGCGCAGTTTTAGCGGCATCATTATCGACATCAGAACAGGCGGATAACAATAAAGCCGACGAAAGTGTCAGCGAAGCAAAAATCAAACGCTCTCTCATCGACGCAGCTTTCTCAAGTAGGTAATGACATCAGAAATTTCTTCATCCTTTAGAATACCGCGGAAAGCTGGCATCATTCCCCGCCCATCCCTGATCTTTTGTAATAATTCATGATCTGCAATCATCAGACCTTCGCCACGCGAAAAATCTGCTACCCCAGGAAAGGTGCTCTTACCACTGCTCCCATGGCATGTTTTGCATTGCTGGTTGTAAATTTTGCCACCTTTAACCGGGTCACCGGCCATTGCCTGCGGCACGGCAAACAACATTGCAGCGCTCAACAACAATACGCCACGCAGAGAGCGGCCACCCACTTTCAATAAATTGATGTTTTTCATGATTATGCCTCCTCACTCATTAACTTCAGCCCATACAAAGGCGACATCATTAGTCTCTCACATCTTGATGCTTGATGCCCTGTAACAGCGCATAATCACCCCGATAAGCCGCTTCCAACGCCGCAATCACCGCTGGGCTATCCCATTCACGCTCACCTTCAATGTTCATCAACAAGCGCCCATTAGGTCCAATCAGGTAGGTGTCAGGAAATACCTGTGCACCTAGCTTTCCTGCGATAGACATATCCAGGTCAATGTAACTAATAAGCTGAATTTTTCGGTCAATCAGATACTCACGCGGATGATGTTTATCGTCATCAACCGACAGACCCAGTACTGCGAAGCGCTCACTATCAAGCTGCTCACCAAGACGCTGCAGACTCGGCAACTCTCGTCGACAGGGCGGACACCAGGTCGCCCAGACGTTGAGCACAACCACCTTACCCTGAAGCTGTGAAATTAGCAGATCATCCCGATCCAGCCCCGGAAGTAACAGCTCGGCAAGTGAATCTCCCGGCATGACACGCAGATGAGATTCAGTTGTATGCTCATGCGCCGTATCACATGCCACCAGCATCAAAACAAACAATGGAAACAGCACGATTCGAGTCACTGTTAATCTCCGCATTGTTCATCTCCCCCTTCGGAATCGAAGGGGGGGACGAAGAACTCGCATCGCTAAGGGATTACCTCATCAATCACGATTTCGATTCCAGATGCGCCGATTTTCACATTCTGAACGCCACCCTGCATATCACCACTCTGTGGTGTTGCATTGCCGCTACGAGAGATGCGCGCCATCACCATCACTTCTGAGGTGCTGGAGAGGTTCATTGAAGCATCCATCGCCATCGAGTCGTCCAGTGTAAATTCAATTGGCATTTTACCCGCTTCGGTTTTCAGGATAGCCAAAGGCATCCGAGGACCACGCATCGCGCGCGCAAAGATATAAATGGTATCCGTTGGCAAAACTTCAGCCGCCAGCGACTGCGATAGGGTCACCACACCACTCACCGTTGAACCGCCACTCGATGAGGGAACTGGTGCTGCAGTGGCACTTGTTGGGATACTGGCGACACTTCCATCCCCAGAGTTAGCACGTTGCGACTGCATCAACTGCTCTGTTTCAGCAATATTGCCCGCCATGGTCTGCGCTGTCTGCGAATTAGGGTCGAGCATCGCAAGGATTCTTCGCCAGTAGATCAATGCTGATTCAAAGTCGGCGCGCTCATAGGCCGCGGTGCCAGCCAACCACAGTGCCTTCTGGTTTTGCGGATCAAGATTCAATGCGCGCATGATCAACTGCATGGGGCGCCCTTCAAGGGTCTGTTCACCACTGCTCATCGCCATCGCATCGGCATAATCTGTTAACAGTTGCGCATCGTTATCAACAATCGAGACTGCTTTTGAAAAGGCAGCGACTGCATCGCCATAACGATTCAGCGCATAATAAGAACGACCCAGCATCGCCCAGCCCTGTACGTCACTGGGGTCTTTTTCAAGACGTGCAGAAAGCTGACTCACCATCATCGCAACCTGGTCAGCCATCTCGTCCTGCGTCATCTCACCCGCGGCCTGAGGCACAGCAATTTCTTGAGCCACTGGTGCAACCAGCTCCAATTTACCCAGGTGAAGGTAAAGCGGCACCGTGAGCGCGACCACCACTAACGAGACAACACCTGCAGTCACTTTGCTGGCACCTGTTCTGGCTTTTTTTTCACCGTCTGATGGCAACACAACATCTTCTAACATGCGCTGTTCCAGTTCCTGCCTGCCCTGTGCGCATTGATCTTTAGTAATGACGTCATTGAGCAGATCATTTTCCAGTTCAATCATCTGATCTTTATAGATTGAGACGTTAAGCGCATCCTGCTCAACCACAAACTCACTATCTTTTTTACCCAACTGCAACAACGGCGGCAGTAAAAACAGCAGCGCTGCCAGCGTTAGCAATGCTGCTACAATCCAAAAAATAATCATGCCTTAAATTTCCTCTGCGTCAGCCTTAACTGGCTTCACACTTACTGGTTGCACTTAAAACGGACAAGTACACTAGTCCGTTTTTATTTATCGCCTAACAAGGCCTCTGCGCGCTTGCGCTCTTCATCACTCATGGGCACGGTTTTAACGCTACGCTTACGTATTTTCAAATTAATGAACAAGACAGCGCCACCAATGATTAACAGAATCAACGGACCAAACCACAATAAAAAAGTCGTTGATTTAACCGGCGGGCGAAAACGAATAAAATCACCGTAACGCTGCACCATAAACTCGGTTACCTGCTCATCATCCTTACCCAGCTTCATCTGGTCACGAATTTCAGTGCGCATATCAATCGCAAACTCTGAATGCGAGTCACCCAGCGACTGATTCTGACACACCAGGCAGCGCAACTCATGAGCAAGTTCCAACACACGCACTTCCAGTACCGGATCTGCTGCCATCGGTGTCGCTTCTTTAGCCGACACCTGAGGCGAAATAACGATTGCAGACAACAACATTAAACAGGCAAACGCATGTCTCATCCCTGTAACTCCTTAACCAGGCTCACCACGTTCTCTTCTAATGATTTCGCAGTGACTGGCCCGGTATGTTTATAACGAATAATGCCTTGCTGATCGATCACATAGGTTTCTGGTACACCGTAAACACCAAAATCCAGCCCGACCTTACCATCACCATCATAAACACTCGCGTAATAAGGATCGCCCAGCGCGCGCAGCCACTGCAGCGCATCTCCTCGCTGATCCTTATAGTTCAGCCCAACAATCGGCACCATGTTTTTACGGCCCAACTCAACAAACAGTGGGTGCTCATCACGACAGGGGCGGCACCAGGATGCCCACACATTAAGTATCCACACCTTTCCTTTCATCTGCTCAGAGGCAAATTTCAATTCAGGGTCACGCAGGTCCGCTGCCAAAAACACAGGCGCAGGCTTACCCACCAATGGTGAGGGTACGTCACGCGGGTCAAGGTAAAGCCCCTTCCCAAGAAACCAGACCATCACCAAAAACACCACCAGTGGTGTTAAGTATTTTAAATAGCGAACCATTTAAACCTTCGCCTCCCGCGCAACAGCCGGTGTACCGCCAGCATTAGCATTGCCGCTGGTGTCACTATTAGCTGTTGCTGTTTTTTTCTTCTCAGCTTCTTTACGCTGACGTGAAGCAATTCGATAACGACGATCAGACATGGCGAGAAAACCACCCAACGCCATCAAACCACAACCTCCCCAGATCCAGTTTACAAATGGTTTATGATAAATACGCACACTCCATGCGCCACCACTCACCGGCTCACCTAGCGATACATAAAGATCACGGGTGAAACCACTATCGATTGCAGCTTCGGTCATCGGCATTGTCTGTACGTTATAGATACGTTTTTCAGGGTGCATCAACATCACGTTATTGCCATCTTTCATTACCTGAATATAACCACGCGTCGCCTGGTAATTTGGCCCAGCCAGATCAACCACGCCATCAAAACGGAAGGTGTAATCACCCACTGTGGTGACATCACCGATATCCATACGGACATCTTTTTCTGTCTCGTAGCTACCAATCATGGTCACGCCAACCACAAATACCGCCATCCCGAGATGAGCAACTTGCATCCCGTAGTAGCTCATTGAGATCCCTTTCAGGCCATTGCCACGCTGTATACGACGCGTGAAACCTAAGATGATAGTGGTCATAACCCATATCCCCATCAACAGGCCAACGCTCGTCATTATCTGCCAATCACCTATGATGAACGGCAATATCAAAGCGACAACCAATGCGCTACAGAAGGCCCAGCGTAGAATTCGTGCCAGTTCACCTATATCCGCTTTCTTCCAGCGCACAAATGGCGCCAGCCCCATCAGAAAGAGCAGCGGCATCATCAATGGCACAAAGACAGCGTTAAAATAAGGGGGGCCCACCGAGATCTTACCCATATCCAGCGCATCTAGTAACAGCGGATAAAGTGTACCCAGCAGTACGGTGCCACAGGCAACAATCAACAATACATTATTGCTCAACAGCAGTGTCTCACGTGACAGCATCGAGAACTCACCACCCTTACTAACACTTGGTGCACGCACCGCATAAAGAAATAGTGAACTACCAATCGCAACCGCAAGAAAGCCAAGGATATAGATACCGCGATCAGGGTCGGTCGCGAAGGCGTGAACCGAGGTCAATACCCCTGAGCGAACCAGAAATGTACCCAGCAGGCTCATCGAGAATGCAATGATCGCCAACAGAATTGTCCAGTTCTTAAAGCTACCGCGTTTTTCAGTGACCGCTAATGAATGAATCAAGGCAGTACCCACTAACCACGGCATGAATGACGCATTTTCGACAGGATCCCAGAACCACCAGCCGCCCCAGCCAAGCTCGTAATAGGCCCACCAGCTACCGAGTGCAATACCGATGGTCAGAAAACACCATGCAGCGGTGGTCCACGGGCGAGACCAACGTGCCCAGGCCGCATCAAGACGGCCACCCAACAGTGCTGCAATCGCAAATGCAAATGCCACCGAGAAACCGACATAGCCCATATAAAGCATCGGCGGATGAATAATCAAACCGGGATCCTGCAGTAACGGATTAAGGTCTCGCCCATCCATTGCCGCCGGAATCAAGCGATCAAAAGGGTTCGAGGTCAACAATAAAAAGAGCATGAAGCCGATTGAGATCAGGCCTAACACACCAATCACGCGCGCGACCATTTCATCCGGCAGGTTTTTACTTAACAGCGAAACCGCTAAGGTCCAGCTAGAGAGCATCAACGCCCACAATAACAGGGAGCCTTCGTGCCCACCCCACACCGCTGCAATTCGATATTCAATCGGCAACTGAGAATTGGAGTGACTCGCGGCATACTGCACCGAAAAATCATTGACGATAAAGGCGTAGGTAAGGCAACCAAAAGAGAGCAGTACAAATGCAAACTGCCCCTGAGCGGCGGGTCGCGCCACCGCAATCCATGACTCCTTTCCTTGCTGCGCACCAATCAGCGGCAACACCGATTGAATGATCGCCATTGATAGCGCGAGTACCAGCGCATAATGTCCTATTTCAGGTATCATTTATATTCCCTCTTGTGTCTTAACGGGCGATTGAACAGCAGGTGCTTCAACCGCACCTGCCGCCGCAGTTTCTGCTTCTGCTTCTGCTTTTGCTAATTCAGCTTTTTCAAGTGCATCGGCAACTTCTGGAGGCATATAGGTCTCATCATGCTTGGCGAGTACCTCGTCTGCCATGAATACGCCGTCACTGGTAATATTACCCTGCGCCACCACACCTTCTCCTTCACGGAAAAGATCAGGCAGGATACCGGTATAGATAACGGGTACCACTTCCCCATTATCTGTCACGCGAAAGTGAACCGTTAAGCCATCATCTTCACGCTTTATACTCCCGACCTCCACCAAGCCACCCAAGCGAAACGAACGATCTTTCGGTGCTGCGCCGGCATGCACCTCTGTCGGGCTAAAGAAATGGTTAATGTTGCTATTCAAGGCATTCATGATCAGTGCAACCGCGCCAGCTAATGCGGCTAAACCAACAACAATAAACACCATACGCTTATGTCTGGACTTCATCCCGATACCTCTGAATCTTTCATACGAATCATACGTCCCAGACGCTGCAGCAGACTATGTCTGCGACGCACCACCAGAATCACTTCTACTATCATAAACAGAGCGCTCACAATAAATGAACCCCAGATATAAAAACCATGGCCACCCATGGCGAACCATTCGCTCATGACTTGCCCCCCTTAACCAGCTCTTTCACCCACACGGTACTTGACTCACGCTCAAGGATCTTACTGCGCACACGCGTTAATGCGACCGCGACGGTGTAAAACCAGCAGGCAAAGGTCATCACCAACAGGGTCCAGACCATGATTTCAGACATACTGGTCTCAACACCACCCTTAACCACTTTGATCGAACTGCCCTGATGCAGCGTGTTCCACCACTCCACCGAATAATAGATGATAGGCACATTGACCACCCCCACCAGTGCCAGCAGACCACTGGCACGCGCAGCGCGACGCGGGTCATCAATCGCCGACTCCAGCGCCATAAAACCCACATAGAGAAAAAGTAAAATCAGTTCCGAGGTCAGACGCGCATCCCACACCCACCAGGCACCCCACATCGGCTTGCCCCACAGCGCACCGGTCCATAGCGCCAGAAAGGTAAACATCGCACCGGTCGGCGCAAGCGACGAAGCCATCATCGAAGAGAGTCGGGTATTCCAGATCATCCCGGCCGCCGCCCAACAGGCCATCACGACATAGATCAGCATCGACATCCACGCCGCTGGCACATGGATAAACATGATGCGATACCCTTCACCCTGCTTGTAATCGGTTGGCGCAACAAAAAAACTCATGTAGAGCCCAATCACTAATAAAATCGAGGCCGCAATGCCAAAACCGATCGCCAGTCTGCCCGCTAACGGATAGAAGGTCGCGGGTGATGAATATTTAAACAAGTTAAACACGATACTTAGTTTTCTCTATATTTTAAGTCGTTAGCGCTTTAATCAACGCTATTCCAGCGAAATCCGCAGCGCTGCCGCTGAAGCCCACGGCGCAAGTACTAGCGCCAGTAACAAAATTGCACCCATCAATGACAGATGCCCATCAGCGCCCATACCAGCCGCATTCGCAGTCACCGCGCCGGCACCAAAAATCAGCACGGGGATATACAGCGGCAACACCAACAATGAAACTAGCACCCCACCACCGCGTAATCCCAGGGTCAACGCCGCACCAATCGCACCTAACAAACTCAACACCGGCGTCCCGATCAACAGGGTCAGCATCAACATCATCAACTCATCGCTCTCAAGCCCAAACTGCAGCCCTAGCAATGGCGACATCAACACCAACGGCAGACCAGAAATAATCCAGTGTGCCAGCACCTTGCCCAACACAATCAACGACAGCGGCTGCGGTACCATCAACAACTGCTCCAGCGTGCCGTCGTTGTAATCATCTGCAAACAGACGCGTCAACGACAACATCGACGCCAGCAGCGCAGCCACCCACACCACCCCCGCCGCCATCTCTTTTAACAACGCAGCCTCAGGCCCCACCCCTAACGGAAAGAGGCTCACCACGATGATAAAAAAGAACACCGTGGTCAACACATCCGAACGGTGGCGCATTGCCAACGTCAGGTCACGCATCACCATGCATTTTAGTGTCGACAACATCAATGCTGCCCCATCACTGAATCATGCGGCGCCTGACCAAGATGCAGATGTTGCAGATGGCCTGCTTCAATCGCCACCTCCTGGTGGGTGGTCAAAATCACCATCCCACCATCAGCAACATGCGCCTTAATCACGCCCAGCAACAACTCGACTGCCGCCATATCCAGCGCCACAAAGGGCTCGTCCAGTATCCACAGCCTCGAGCGCTGCAATAACAGACGCGCCAGCGCAACACGCCGCTTCTGCCCCTGCGACAACACCTTCACCGGCAGTTCAACACAGTGCGCCAGACCAAATCGCGTCAGCGCCGTTTCCACCTCATGCTCGCTAATCTCAGCACCACTCAGATTGGCAAACACCTTTAAATTCTCATAACCGGTCAATTCAAACTTGAGCCCATAATGGTGCCCTAAATAGAGCAGTTCACGATTGAAATCATCCTTCTGCTTCTCGGTTACCTCGCCATTCCAGCGAATCTCACCATTCTCCTGCAATACCAGGCCAGCAATGGCACGTAACAGGGTCGTTTTGCCGCTGCCATTCGGGCCATGCACATGCAACAGCGAACCGGCTTCCAGCGAAAAAGAGAGGCCGCTAAAAAGCTGCTTATCGCCTCTCACACACGCCAGTCCTTCGATCTCAAGCAAAGCCTTATTCATCGTAATGAAGCCAGCTTCTCAAGCCAAAAGAGCGTCGATTATACAGAAATACCGCCAAAAAACCCGACCCCTAAAAAAATTCAAAAAAACGCTAAAACCCCTATTTTCAATGGGATATTCTTGACTATTTACGTTGGGATGAATAGCGAAGGCACATCAAAACCGGCATCTATATCTGAAGCAGGCAACCTGCCTTTCAAATGGAAAAGCCAAACCACCTTACATCCTTCTCCCTCTGCATAATGCCTTCAACAGCGAATTGAGATCGGCTCAAACAAGCTCTGAAAACTCACGACCCCCCTACAATATATTGCGTCAATTTCATCACTCAAAAAACGCAAAGCTCATCGATTATACGACCTTCCTTGTGACATTGCACCCGGCCTATAGTCGACCTGAAAAATACGATTAAAAACTGTGAATTCATGCGAATAGTTCATTTTTATACCACGAAAGCCGCTCCTTTTTTCGATTCTGTAGCGCTAAATATAAGCCCAAATAGAGGGCCACCTGTCAATTCTCTAAAAATAGTCTAGAATCTTGCGGTTATGAAAAATGACTTTAATGCGCTTAAAGCGCACATTGAAACCACGATTGTTGGTCAAGCTTCCCTGATTGAGCGCCTGTTAACCGGCGTGCTGGCAGATGGCCATATGCTACTCGAAGGACTGCCCGGCCTGGCCAAGACCACTGCCGTACATCGACTCGCCAGTGGCATGGCGATGCCGTTTCAACGCATTCAGTTCACCCCCGACCTGATTCCTGGCGACATTACCGGTTCCGATATCTTTGTGCCACAAGATGGCCATTTCCAGTTTATCGCCGGGCCGATCTTCAATGAGATCATCCTTGCCGACGAAATTAACCGCGCACCGCCCAAGGTTCAATCAGCACTACTAGAGGCGATGCAGGAGCGGCAGGTCACCGTTGGCGGCATCACGCGCCCACTACCCGATATTTTTATGGTGATCGCCACCCAGAACTCGATTGACCAGGAGGGCACCTATCCCCTGCCAGAGGCACAACTCGACCGTTTTATCATGAAAACGCATATCGATTACCCAAGCGCAGATGAAGAGCTGGAAATTTTACGGCGCGCAAATCAGCCCAACACCACTGAAAATGATACTGCTGTGCTGAGCGCCGCGCAAATTGCAACCGCACGCACAGAGGTGAGCAAGGTATATATCGATGAAATGCTGGAGCGCTACATCGTCACCCTAGTCGGTGCGACACGCGATCCATCACCATGGGACCCGACATTGGCACCACTGCTGGCACGTGGCGCATCACCACGCGCGACCCTGGCACTGGCGCAGACCAGCCGCGCACGTGCCTATTTAAATGGGCGTGACTTTGTCGAGCCTGGTGACATCATTGAGCTGGCACACGATGTACTCAATCACCGTATCGCATTAAGCTTCACCGCACATGCAGAAGGGATCGACACCCGCCAGTTGATTAGTCGCATCACCGATGTCGTGCCCATTCCTTAGCCCACATAATGTACCACCACGCCCAACAGGAAGCGCTGCTATCAACTGCTGAACTAGAACAGCTACAGCAGAGTGTATTGCAACGCCGCCAGCACCAGGCCCAGCCACTCGACACCCCGCACGCGGGTGTATTTAATTCACTACATCGTGGCCACGGCATGGAACTGCACGATGTGCGCCCCTACCAGGCGGGCGATGACATCCGCCACATGGACTGGCGCGCCACCGCACGCAGTGGCAAACCGACCAGCAAGGTATTTCTGGCCGAACGCCAGCGTAGCCTTTTCCTGGTGATCGACCGCCGCCCTTCGATGCAGTTTGGCTCCCGTGTCGAACTGAAAGCAACCACCGCAGCACGTTGCGCGGCAATCCTCGCCTTCTCTGCACTTGCCGCGCGTGAACGTGTCGCAGGTGTTGTGCTCGACAACAAAGCACAATTTTTTTCATCATCACAAACGCTCGCAGGGACATTACCATTATTGCAGGCAGCAGCAGCGCCACTGAGTAACACAACACTAACCAGGCCACTGGCACTCAACGCACTCTTTGAAAACATCAGCCATGCGGCTGAACGAGGTAGCTCGCTCATGTTAATTAGCGACCTGCATGATATCGAAGAGAGCGATCAGCCTGCGCTGCTCGATATCACCGCACGCTTCGAACCACTGGCGCTGCGCATCACCGATCCAGCCGAAGAGAGACTAGAAGCATGTGGTAAAATTCGCGTCATCTCGCCATTAACCGGCAACAGCCACATCATCGACACCAACAACGCGACGCTGCGCGAAGCCTATGCCGAGACAATGCAGCAACGTCGCAGCACACTCGAACAACTCTGCCTGCGCAGCCAACTACCACTGCACACCCTCTATAACCATCGCGATACGCTACAACAGTTGACTCAACTTCAATGATAGTGGAGAGCAAAGATACCTTGGCAGCACCGCTGGAAGAATCAATTCCGTTAATTGATATGATTGCACCGCCAATCAACCAGGCGCTGATCCTTGATCGTCTAGCCGATGTGCAGCTTCCAGCTGAACCCGTGTTATGGCCGCTCTTCGTCTTCATCGGCACAGCACTGACCATCACCGCACTTATCTATCTGCGCTATCGTCGCCAACCGTCACCAGCGACCGAACCAAACAGCAATGCACAACAAGCGCTTGAGCGATTAACAATTGTTGAAAGCGCGTGGACGAATGGTGACATCGATGCACGTGAGGCCGCATACCGACTTAGCACGCTACTTCGTCTTGGGCTTAACCTGCCTCAACTCAACCACCGCCGCCCACCAGCGGTAGATAATAATCAAGTATGGCAACAAACACTCACGCTGTTTAACCAGCTGCGCTACCAGCCCCATACAGCACAACAACTCACCAACCATACTTTTGAGCAACTGCGACTGTGGCTAAGTACATCACAACACGCTAACCGGGGCGAACAAAATGTTTGAGTTCGCCACACCATACTGGCTCCTGTTGTTGCCACTACCATACCTGCTATGGCGATTTACCGCTCACACAGTGAAGCGCACCAATACCAGTTCACAGAAGCACAAAGTGGCCGCCATTCGTCATAGCCAGTCAGAACTACTCATACAGCTCGCCGCTGCTGGCCAGAAAAAATCCCGTTTCCCATGGCTATGGATAATCGGCTGTGCGCTGCTGTTTATCACGGCGGCACGCCCACAATGGTTACACCATAATGAACCGGTCAAACGGCCCGCCCACGATATGATGCTTGCCGTTGACATCTCTGGTTCGATGCTGGCACAGGACTTCGTTCACGAAGACGACCTCACCACTCGTATCGATATCTCTAAATTGATGGCACAGCAGTTTTTAAAACAACGTGATGGTGATCGAGTCGGTCTGATCGCCTTCGCTGATGATGCCTTTGTCTTTATGCCACTCACCACAGATCTTGAGATGGCACATGACTTTCTCGACGAGATTCACAATGGCCTTGCCGGTGAACGGACCGCCCTCGGTGATGCCATCGCACTCGCTGCCGGACACATGAAAGAACGCCCTGCACAATCACGTATTTTAATTCTATTAACAGACGGCAGCCACACCGCAGGACGAGTCAGCCCTGAATCTGCCATTCTGCTTGCACAGCAATATCAACTGCGCATCTATACCATCGGTGTCGGCACCAATAGCATGGTGGCCTTCCCGCGAGGCCCCAGGCAACAACCGCTCTACACCGAACTACCATTAGATGAAACACTGCTGCAGCGCATCGCCGAAGAGACTGGCGGACGTTACTTTCATGCCAATGATACGCAAACACTGCGGGCAATCTTTAATGATATCGACAGACTCGAACCCACCAATATTGATGACCCGACATTGATCCCGCGTGACGAATGGTTCTGGCTACCACTACTACTAGCGTTATCACTGCTACTGCTTAATGAGCGCAATACAAGACAGCAGGTGCTGCCATGATTGAAAGTCTGGATCAATTAACATTGCGCCAACCCTGGTGGCTGCTACTGCTCCTCATACCACTCAGCATCACGGTTGCGCAGCAGTTGCGCCCGCGCAGCCAGCAACACAAAACGAGATTGGCCCGGTTTATCGCTCCTGACTTATGGCGCTGGCTACTCACCCAACCACAAAATCCACATCGTCATTCAGTGCCATGGTTGTTATTAACTGCGTGGGTATTGATTACAATCGCGGCCAGCAGCCCTCACTTTAGTGACAGCAGCGAGGAGAATATCGCGCGCAGTATCGACATCGCCGTCGTGGTGGATATTTCGCCGTCGATGGCCGCAGATGATATCGCCCCAACGCGCTTAACCCGCGCCAAACTTGAGCTACGTGATTTTACCGATCGCCTGAAAGCAGATCGCACCAGTCTCATTGCCTACTCTGGCAACGCCTATAAAGTACTGCCGCTAACCGCAGATCGCGACACACTACATCACTTCAGTGATGCGTTGGAAACTACCCTAACACGTCGCCTCGGCTCAAATTTAGCACAAGGACTTGAACGAGCCATGCAGTCACTTGCCCATAGTGAAAAGCAGGGGCGTGCCATCGTACTGCTCACTGACGGGGAGAACTTTAATCCTCAGGAAAACATCAACATCGCCAAACGCCTGCATAACGCTGAGATGCCATTAATGATTATGGGAATTGGCACGCCATCGGGTGGCATGGTACCCAATGAGATGGGGAAACGCCTTCACTATAACGGAAAAGTGGTCGTCTCACGATTAGAGGAAGCGGCACTGCAACAACTCGCCACCACAAGCGGCGGTGTCTATACCATGGTCAGAAATAATGATGGCGATTGGGACACCATCTTTCGTGCACTCGATAAACTCGAACCACTCAATCGCTACCGCACGCCTTATCAACCGCAGAAGTTTCAGTTCTTCCCGTGGTTAATCGCCGCTGCAATTTTACTATTCATCATTGCCGGTATCAGACAGCAACGCGCCAATCTTTTTTTGATCATGCTATCCGTATTAATATTCACCCCATCATCACCTGCGCAGGCCACATCACTATTTGATATATGGGGTGAAAAACAGGCCTTTAAGGCGCTTTCTGAACAACGCCATGCTGAAGCAGCTTATCTCTATAGTGAGGTCGATAGTTACAATGGGCAACTCGGGTATGGTGTTGCGGCATATCGACAACAAGAGTGGCAGGTGGCAGCCGATGCATTCAGCCGCGCCGTACTGCTGGCAACAGATGATGAACAGCGCGCGCAAGCCCACTACAACCGAGGCAATGCATTCAGCCGCATTCAAAAGTTCGACAGTGCTGCGAACGACTTTGAAACAGCGCTGCGCTTTCAAAGTAACTTCTCACGCGCCGCACTTAACCTGAGTCTGGTCAATCAAGCGCTAGCCCAGCAGGGCGGTGTTCAGCAGAGTGAACTGAAAAAAACACCGCAAATAGCCACTCATACAAACCATAATGATGAAGCTCAACAAAGTGCAGCTCAGCTATCATCAACCAGCCAACAGAGTGAACAACGTAACCCGCAAAACAGACCTGAGAGAGGCGATCACGCTTCGGCAAATAGCCAACAACAGACAACGCGTAACGAGCAGCCACAAACGCTGCCAACAGGTAAGGATGGCGACACTCAATCAATCAACCGAGACAATGCACTGCAACAGGCCCAGGCGATTAACAAACGACTCGGGCATACGTTCATGAAGCAGCGCTTCTCATTGCAAGAGGAAGATATCAAATTAAAGGCAGAGGAAAAACCGTGGTAAGACGTCGTCTATTTCCAGCAGTGGTCACACTGTTGCTTGCGCTTTTTAATACAGCACTGAGCGCCGCGACACTGGAGGCGCACGTCGATAAAAAGCAACTCATCATCGGTGAACACATCACCTTAACGCTCGCATTAATCAATAGCGACACACGCCTGCGCGCACAAGGCATCGACCCCAATATTGACCTGACCCTGTTAACCGATAATTTTGAGCTTAGCATCCCACAAGCAAGTAACCGTTATAGCCCGTTCAGAAATCGAGGACGCTCAAGCTCAGAGGTTACCGTCACACTATTTCCCATAAAAGAAGGGCAGTTCACCATTCCCTCCTTTACGGTCGATGGTGAAAGCTCAAAACCGATCATTATCACCGTTCTGCCAACAAGCGTTGAAAATACACCACTCGTATTCACTCGCAGCGGCATTTTAAAAAATGCACTCTGGTTACGCGAACAGACCATTGCCTATCTCGATCTTTACCACCGCGTTGCACTCAAGAGTGCAAAACTGGGTGGTGCAATTGAAAGCGAACCAAAACTGCAAATTCAACTAAGTCAGCTACCGCAATCTGATCGTACCGAGGAACATAACGGCGTCAGCTATAATGTCACGCGCACCGCATGGGCAGTTGCGCCCGCGATTAATCAAACCATTCATCTCTATCTGCCCGATGTTTGGGTTGAGACGGCTGCGGGCGAACAGCTGCGCTTCCCTTTTAATAACATCACTATCGACACCATACCGTTACCCGAACACGTTCCACCACTCACCTTCATTGGCAAGCCGCAGCTCTCTCAAACGGTGATCGATAAAACAATACCGCAACACCAGAGTTTTCAGTTACAGATTACATTACAGGCAGCAACGAATGTCATCAATCTACCGCTTGCACCTCCTGATCTTCAATTTCCAACCGGGCTAAAAGTCTATTCTGAAAGCGGCCCGAGCGAAATTATTGAAGGCAGCAGCAATGGCAGCACAACCATTTCCTATCGCTATTTCATCATGCCATTAGAAACAGGGGTCTATCATACGCCCGACTTAACGATTCCCTACTTTGACCCGGAACGCTCTGCAATGTCGCAGATTACACTAGCCGGACAGCAATTCACCGTAACCGCAGCCCCGCTTCCTATTACTCAAAACAGCGTTGCCAACGAAAAATTCTCGATTCAAGCAGCGCCAGATGGTGACATCGCTGACGCTGCATTGCCATGGAAACTGGCCACACTCATTATTACGCTCGCATGGCTAATCACTACATTAATCGGGTGGCGTCAACATCAGAATAACAGCGCGACTAAAATAGAACTCGCTCAATCAACGCCATCAGTAAAAGACTCAACACACCCATTACAAACAGAACTGCTAGCAGCATTCGGCACACGCACGCTAGACCAGGGGCTGCAGCAATGGGAAGCCCAACACGGAGCCGATGACGAGCTTCGCGCCACTCTCATTCAAGTACAGCAGTACTATTACGGCCCACAGAAAAACCACATGGCTAACGAGCAATTACAGAAACAGGTCGATAGCCTGGTTCGGAAGATTAAGAGACAACCGATCCGCAAAGGCCATAAAGATAGCTGGCAACCCGAAGCCTTTACGGCAAGGCAGTCGTAATCTTTACTTTTAACCGGTGTGACACAGGTTCAACGCGCTAGCAGTTAATCCCATAACAATGATACCGTTACCGATTAACGATTGGCTAAAAGAGAAAATAGAATGGGTGATAAAAAATATATGGGGATGTCATTAACTGACCGCCTTACCAAAGCTGGTGCATTAGATGCATTTTCGAAAGCACTACTCGAAAAGGATGAACCCGCTGCATTAGCACTACTCATCAACGTAGAATTCACGCATGAGCAAGCAAGCGATACAGTGAAGAGTCTGTTGCTCGATCCGAATAGTTACCGGAATTTCAGTGACTAAAGTTTCCCGTTTTTCCCTGCGCCACCCTGCGCAGTAGTGCTGCAATAAGCACCGGTCAATAATTAATTTAACACTTTAAGAAAGCTCTATTCTGTAAGGCTTTCCAATATTAGGGGCTGACAATCCCGATTAACAATACCTAGGGACACTGAGACGCCTGCTTTTTGAACCCGGTATTTCAATGGTTTCACCCACAGGTTACCAGGCATAAGATGCACAAGGTTCCAATTGTAAATTCTGACTCATCAAATGAAATATTCTGAATTTGATTCATTGCTAAAGCAAACACAGCTTTTTTCTATGTAGCCGTAGTGACGGCTGCTTCAATGGCCCTTCCCTGGCTTGTGGACTTAAAATTTTGCCTTGACATTACAAAGCTGGCGTAACCCGGAAAGCGTATATAATGGCATATTTTCATAGGTTTTCTAAGGTTGGTTTGAATTAACCGCAGGGAAGCCCGACTGCCTTGTCACGCCCAATATTAATTGTGTATAATTCCGCCAATTCAAGATACAACCACAGCAGCCGCTAACGTTAAGATAACAGACACGGCAATTCAACAGCAGATTGCTGTCTAAAAAACACCCGAAAAAGCAGTTTTCAAGAGGCATTATTCCGATGTTATTATCAATTAAAAATACCGCTCGCCGCGGTACGCTGGCATTTTTTTTCCTGCTAACCGTTGTCAGCTGTGGCGGCGGCAGTGACTCAAATGAGGGTAGTCACTCAGATGGCAACAACACAGGCCATACACCTACTGCCGACAATGGTGGCCCGGATTATTTATTTTTGAAAAACCATCAAAACGCACACGGTGCGGAGTTATATCGATACGATGCAGGCAGCGGTGTTTCTCTTGTCAAAGATATCAACACCAATTCCAGTTCATCTCCTCGCAGTTTTATTCAATTCAAGGGTGAGACCTATTTTAGCGCCGCTGGAGGCACAACTGGCCAAGAACTGTGGAAAACCGGCGACACTCAAGGCACCACAACGTTGGTAAAAGACATCAATCCGGGGCCAGCAGGCTCAAGCCTAGGTCTTCATAACACGATTGAGTATGCTGGTGAATTATATTTCTCGGCATACGATGCCAATGGCATAGGATTGTGGAAAACCAACGGGACAACACCCGGTACGGTGTTGGTCAGCAACTTAATAAACTCCAGCACTAATGTTGGCGGGATGAGACTGAAGACTGTATTAAATAATCATCTGATTTTCGAGACAATTGATTATTCAGCCGGAACAAGCGCCATATGGCGCACTGATGGCACAATAGCCGGAACCACCCAGCTATCAACAGACGTAAATCGCCATATAGCAGGTCTGATCTATCAGCAGCAGTATTATTTTGAGAAAACAGCAACAGATGGGAGCCTGGAACTCTGGCGAACCGATGCGACAGCCGACGGCACCGTGCTTGTTCAAACCATCTCCCCAACCAAATCCACCCTATCCAGAGAACGGCTGATTGTTGGTAGAATTCTCTATTTCAATGCGCGCGATGCAGCGAGTGGCACCGAACTATGGCGCACAGATGGCACCGAGGAAGGTACCTGGCGGGTGACGGATATCAATCCCGGGGCCGGTAATTCTCAGCTAAAGCGCCATACTGCAATGAATGACAAAATCTATTTTATCGCGAACGATGGTAGCAGCGGTTTTGAGTTATGGAAAACAGACGGGACTCAGGATGGCACTGTGCAGGTTAAAGATATTAAACCAGGGCCAGACCATTCATCACCTGATAATTTACGTGTTTTAAACGATATGCTTTATTTTACGGCCGATGATGGGATATCAGGCAAGGAGTTATGGCGCACAGATGGTACCGAAGCCAATACCGTTCGACTCAGTGATATTAACCCTGGCCCGGGCGACTCAAGCATTTACGGTCTGGTAGCCGTAAATAACAACGTGCTTTTTCATTCCGATGTTAACTTGTGGGTAACTGGTGGTACTCCAGTAGTCACCACGATGCTAACGACATTGTTCACCAAAAGTCCAAGTACAATGACCTTCTTTGAGGGAAATGTCTATTTCAGCGCCGAAACCACTGCTGCCGGTCATGAAATCTGGCGTAGTGATGGCACGATTGAAGGAACCGGAATACTTGTCGATATCAATCCCGGGGCCGGTAATGCAATAAATCCTCGTTCAAACGTTCATTTTATTCACTATAACAACTCGCTCTATTTCAGTGCCGACGACGGGACTAATGGCCGAGAACTATGGCAAACGGATGGAACTGCCGCAGGGACAATAATGGTCAAAAATATTAATCCTGTTGTGGATGGTTCAGGGATAAATGGGGTGCCCAATTTAAACAACAGTCCGTACTTTAGTGGATATAACGGCATCAACGGGTGGGAACTCTGGCGAACGGATGGAACCACCGAAGGCACAACACTTATTGCCGATATTGGCACCAATAGTGATAATTCAGATCCGTCTGATACTTTCGAGTTCAATGGTGAATTTTATTTTGCGGCAACAGATGGTGCATACGGCAGAGAACTCTGGAAGACAGATGGCACCGAAACAGGCACAGTTCTTGTCAAGGATATTCATCCAGGTACGGGTCATTCAGAGCCCAAAGAATTTATTGTGTTGCAAGGTGATTTATATTTTAGCGCCCAGGATGGCATAAACAGTTATGGCATCTGGCGTACTAATGGCACTGAGGCAGGCACGGTTAAGGTTGTCGACGTACACTCGACAAAAAGCCCAGACTACCCACGAAACTTAACCATCAATAACGATGGTTTGTATTTCAGCGGCCAGAATAAGGAAACACCGGCTAATGTTGACTTATTTTTTTATGATCCAGACACACAACAAACCCAATCACTGGCCGAGTTAAGTAACCGTTCTGGTGAATATTCACCGCATTCCAGATTTACGGCAACCAATGGGCGAATACTCTTCCCGCTTTTCAGTGATACAAAGGGGTGGGAACTCTGGAGCACGAATGGTACACCAGCAGGTACATTGTTTGTAATGCCCCTTAATGAAAGCGCTACAAGCGTCTTTCATACTCCGCCAGCGCTGTTTGCATTTAATAATGCAGTGTATTTTGGCGCATCAGACAAGACTAACGGAACCAGGCTGATGAAGACCGACGGCACGCCAATAGGCACTACGCCTGTTCATCAATGCATGGGTTCCCCTCATGTGCTCGCTAGGGAGATGAATGGTAGTCTGTATTTATCAATCAGGGACTGTGATGAGGGAAGAGGATTGTGGCGGCTTGATACAGGACCGGAAACGGCGACAAAAATATACGGCGCTGATAGCGGCAACATTAAATCACTCGGTGCCATCCTTAATAACCAGCTCTATTTTTCCATGCATACCTCCGCGACGGGGACAACATTATGGAAAACCGATGGCACGGCGGAAAACACGCTTCAGGTCATCGACATTAACCCTGATGAAGATAATGACCGGTTGTACGAAATCATTAAATCGACCGGTTCAATCTACTTTACAGCGGATGACCGCATTCACGGTCGGCAACTGTGGCAGAGCAATGGGACTGCTGCTGGAACTGACATGATAACGAATAACACAGAGGGAGCACCTTCTTTTTATGCCATTCCGCAGATTTTGAATCAGGAGAAAGAGCACGACTAATAAATGTGGCGCGCTTTGGCTCTTCTCCGCTCTTGTGAGTGAAAGAAGAGCCAATACCCCTGTCGTAATCTCCATGATCTATAAGGCATATCACAATCTCATATAGAACAGCGCATAAGTGTCGGCATCCCAAAGAATATTTTCCCCCACGAGGTTAAACCTAGAAACCTCAGTTGGGGCGCCTTGATCGGCGACAGCACATTGCTTGTTTGCTACACTCCTGCCTACTATGGATCAGACACTACATCTCAAAAAAATCGCAGCGCTTACCCCTTTTGATGAAGCCGAATCTTCCCATCAACGAAGCATACTTTCGTTTATTGAACGTCATCACGACTTCTATAAAAGAACACGGGTAACAGGTCACATCACCGGGTCCGCATGGATTATAAATCCCGCACGTTCCCATGCACTGCTGTTACACCATAAAAAACTTGATCGCTGGTTACAGCCAGGCGGGCATATCGAACACGAGCCGGATGTACTCGCCACTGCCCTTCGAGAGGCTCGTGAAGAGACAGGCATCACTAACCTGCGAGTGATAAGTGATGGCATTTTCGATATTGATATCCACACCATTCCTGCTAATCGAAACGAGGCAGAACACCAACATTACGATATCCGCTATCTACTTGAAGCAGCATCAGATGCAATACCTGCCGTGTCAGATGAGTCAACCGATGTAAGGTGGTTTACTCTGCAAGAGATCGCAGCCATCAATGATGATGCATCGATTCAGCGTATGATTTTAAAAACGGTGGCCCTTAGGGGCGGAAATTAAATAACTGGCAACAGAAACCTTACGCGATCAAGTTTAAATATCCGGCTCACTTTCTTTCATAAGTTATCGTTGTCGCTCATTCTCGACATCCACATCGACATCGCTATCTTCTTCAGAAACAACACCTAAACCCTCCTCCTGTTGCTCTTGAAGGTTTTGTAATCCACCATCAAGGATGCGAGCATTAAGCCCCTGCTGCGCCATCAGAAATGCCGCTATCGTACTGCGCTTGCCAATATCACAACAAACCACATACCCTTTGCTCTTATCAAGAATGGATGCCGCCTTCCACAAAGTCGCTAATGGTAAATTGATACTGCCGCGCAAACTCATCTTTTCAAATGCAGCATGTATTCGCACATCCAGCAACACAGCGCCTTCATCCTGCATCATTAACATCTGCTCATATGAAACACGCTTAATATAAGGGGTCACAAGTAGCGCCATAAACTCACTTTTGGGAATACGCACCAGCGCGCCATCTTCCAGCATTGCCACTGAACTACTATGCGGCACATCCCCAATCAAAGCGTCTTCACCAAAACCATGCCCAACACCAAGCTCGGCCAGACGGCTCTTTTTGTACGTATCTTTAACCGTACGCGTTACAATACAGCTACCCATTGTGATCACATAATAAAACTCACCAACATCCCCTTCATTGACCACTGCTTCACCAACCTTAACGCTAATCTCTTCCAGGCGGCGCATTAGAACCTGCACATGAGGACTTGGCAAACGGAAAAAAAGTGGCGAATTCAGCACCCATTCAATACGGGCAGAGCGCGAACGACACGCTTTGCTATCATCCGTAGGTGACTGTTTTTTCACCAGCACCATCGGTGTTGTTTCATTCATATCATGCAGTAGCTCAGTCGCCACTGACAACAAGGTCACGCTGCTGCGGGCAAGGGCGGTCACTTCACGTGGCTTACTATCTGCCACCGCCTGTAGCGCTTCATTAGCGCCCGCTTTAATAGTGATTGCAGGGTGACCTTCTGCAATCAACGCAACCTGGCCAGAGAGCAAAAAGACACTTTTTCCGTCCATATCACCCTGATCGAAGATGCGACGCCCCGGAGGCAAGCGCGTCACTGAGGATTCACTGAGCACTTTATCGAGCATTTCAGCGGAAAAAGCATTAAATGGTTCGAAGGCACTAAGATCTATAGCGCCTTGCGTCTGCTGCTTATCTGAAGCCTTAAGGGGCTGCACTGGTGCCTCACTGCTCATAATTTGTCACTGTCCATTGAACTGTATTCACATTGATTTTCCAATCACTCACAAACCAACAATAATCCATATATATCAATTGGTTAAAGTCTATAAAATGGTGTCACACATGACCACTTCAACCTGTAAATGTTACATCGGCTATTTTGCTATAAAAATGAGGGTATTACTCACCCTTCAAAGCAACTAAAATTCGTAAAAACAGAGGATTGCTCGCATAAGCAGTATCAAAAACGCTAAAATCCGCTATAATTTCCCGCTTGCTGTAAAGGTGGCGACTAAAATCACTGGTCGCTTTTTTGCTTTTCGGATTACAAAAAATTCAACCATGTCTGACTCAATAATGCCAACATACGGACGCCTGCCCGTGACCTTTGAAAAAGGCCAGGGTGCTTGGCTATGGGATACCGACGGCAAACGCTATCTGGATGCCCTCAGCGGTATCGGCGTGTGCGGCCTGGGGCACGCTCACCCGGCCATCGCTGCAACGCTCGCTCAGCAAGGCAGTACACTCATTCACACCAGCAACCTCTACCATATTCCGCAACAGCAACAGTTAGCGGATGAACTAATGCGGCTATCTGGCATGGAACAGGCCTTTTTCACTAACTCTGGCGCAGAGGCATGTGAGGCGGCTATCAAGGTTGCGCGGCTCTATGGTCATAACAAGGGCATCGCCACGCCAGCTATTATCGTCGCCGAGGGAAGTTTTCATGGGCGTACACTCGCCACCCTGTCTGCCACCGGTAATCGCAAAATCCAGGCGGGATTCGAACCGCTCGTCCAGGGCTTTATACGCGCCAAATTCAGTGACATCGACGAATTGCGTGGCATTGCAAAAAACAGTAATGACGCCGTCGCAATCCTGATCGAACCGATTCAGGGCGAGGGTGGTATTAATGTCCCCGATGATAACTACCTCAATGCCGTACGTGAGCTCTGCGATGAGTACGATTGGCTAATGATGCTCGACGAGGTTCAAACCGGCATCTGCCGTACCGGCAAATGGTTTGCCTGGCAGCACAGCGATATCAAACCAGATGTTGCCACCTTAGCCAAAGGTCTAGGCAATGGCTTCCCTATCGGGGCATGCCTGGTTCAAGGGCCTGCGGCCAATGTTTTGCAACCAGGCAATCACGGCTCTACATACGGCGGCAATCCACTGGCATGCAGTGTAGCCCTCACCGTGCTTAAAATAATGGAAGATGAACAGCTCGCCGCGCGGGCTGAACAACTTGGTAAACGCATCTGCGAAAACCTTAAACTAACCTTTATTGATGAAGCAGGTGTGGTCGACATTCGCGGTAAAGGACTCATGATTGGTATTGAGCTTGATCGCCCATGCGGCACATTACTAAAGGACGCACTTGAAGCTGGGCTACTGATCAGCATTCAAGCGGATAAAACCATTCGGCTGCTGCCACCACTCATCCTCAGCGATGACGAAGCCGATGAAATAATTGCTCGTCTGGTAAACGTCATCACAACATTTCTAGCCATTGAAAAAGCATAATGACCCGCCATCTTCTAACACTGAATGACCTGACGCCAACGGAACTCGGAGCGCTGCTTCAACGTGCCATCGAATTAAAGCAAATGCGCGCTGAAGGTGAAATCTACGAACCCTTCCGCGGTAAAGTACTGGGAATGATGTTTGAAAAATCATCAACCCGCACCCGCGTCTCTTTTGAGGCTGGCATGTCTCACTTTGGCGGTGATGCCATTTTTCTTTCACCACGCGATACTCAATTTGGTCGTGGTGAACCGATTGAAGATACCGCCCGCGTACTTTCAAGCATGGTCGATATCATCATGATTCGCACCTTTGCTCATGAGACCATTGAAACCTTCGCGGCACATTCAAGCGTGCCGGTGATTAACGCTCTCACCGATATGTATCATCCTTGCCAGTTATTGGCAGATATGCAGACCTGGCTTGAGCAGCGCGGCAGCATTCGCGGTAAGAGAGTCGCCTGGATTGGAGATGGCAACAACATGTGCCATTCCTATATCAATGCAGCACGTCAATTTGGTTTTGAACTACACATCGCCGCACCAAACGGCTATGAGCCAGACGCTGGTTTACTCGCATCCCACAAAGACTGCGTCACACTCACCATAGACCCACAGGCCGCGGCTAACGATGCCGACCTTATCGTCACTGATGTGTGGGCAAGCATGGGTCAGGAAGAAGAATGTAAACAACGCGCGCTCGCCTTTACTGACTATCAAGTCAATAGCAAGCTAATGTCCCTCGCAAAAAATGATGCGCTATTCATGCACTGCCTTCCAGCACATCGAGGAGAAGAAGTAAGCGCCGCTGTGCTCGATGGTAGCCAGAGCGTTGTTTGGGATGAAGCCGAGAATCGCCTGCACGCGCAAAAAGCACTCATCGAGTTTCTACTCACACAATAAACCACCATTAAGATGACCGCGCTGCTTGATATCAAAAACATCGAATGCCACTATCAGGGGCAAACCGTTATTAGCGAGCTATCGTTTCATATCAACCAGGGTGATATTGCTTGCCTGCTAGGGCCAAGTGGCTGCGGAAAAACCACCGCCCTGCGCGCTATCGCGGGCTTTGAACCCATCTATAGCGGTAGCATCTCACTGCGCGCACAAAAAATTTCCACCCCTGGTCACATGCTGACACCAGAAAAACGCGAGTTGGGCATGGTATTCCAGGACTACGCGTTATTTCCACACCTCAACGTTTATCGCAACATCACCTTTGGCCTTCGCCAGGCAAGTAAACCCGAGAAGCAACAACGTGCGGATGAACTACTAGCACTCGTAGACCTGGAAGGTTTTGGCAAACGTTACCCACACGAGCTCTCAGGTGGCCAGCAACAGCGCATCGCACTCGCTCGCGCCATCGCGAATAAGCCTGATCTATTGTTGCTTGACGAACCATTTTCCAGTCTTGATATCGACCTACGTGAGAAAATCGGCCTTGAGATCCGTAGTATCCTGAAAACACAGGGCATCACTGCTCTCCTGGTAACCCATGATCAACAAGAGGCCTTTGCACTAGGCGACGTGGTAGGCGTGATGAACGAAGGGCATATTCTTCAATGGGATACGCCATTTAACCTCTACCATGAGCCCACCAACCGCTTTGTTGCCAACTTTATCGGCCAGGGCGTCTTTCTCCAAGGGACTCTGCTTGCCCCCAATCTAGTGAGAACTGACATTGGGGAGATTCAGGGTAACCGAGCCTACCCCTGGGCAATCAAATCGAATGTTGAAGTCCTGATACGCCCAGATGACATCATCCCAAAGGCGGACAGCGAGCTACGCGCAGAAGTTGTTGACAAGGCCTTCAAAGGCGCTGAGATCATGTACACACTAAAACTCTCAAATGGTAGTCGAGTGCTTTCACTATTCCCTAGTCACTTTCACCATAATATCGGTGAACAGGTGGGGATCAGCATTGCGGCTGACCACCTGGTTGCATTCCTCACTTAGCAATACTGGCCGCCACCAACGCTCCAGCATCAACCCAGAGTTCAACACAAAAAAAATGGCAGGCTGATAATCAACCTGCCATTTTTTAATTCACTATAGCCAAGCCAGACAAACTAACCGTTATGGCAGCTGCGCTGATAAGTAGTGAGAGACTTCTATGATTTCTTTATCAGACAGTTTTTTCGCGATATCAGCCATCATCCCTGCAGGATCATTAGCACGAGAGCTGCTCTTGAAATCTTTTAGCTGCTTGATGAGGTAATCGCGATGCTGCCCACCAATACGTGGAAAGATAGAAATACTCGCCGACTTACCCAACCCCCGATCCCCATGGCAGTTCACACAACCATAAACACCGCTCTTTGGATTGCCTTCGTAAAATATCTTTTTGCCTTTAGCCGCTAATTTCTTATCAACCGTCGCAATTGGCTTCTTGGCCATTTTCTGCTTTTCGAAAAAAGCACCAATATCTTTCGCGTCCTGCAATGAAGCAACCATTGCTGCCATGCCCGCCATGGTATCGTTATTTGCACGATGCCCTTTCTGGAAGTCCCTGATTTGCTTAACAATATACATTTCATATTGGCCAGCCAGACGAGGAAAACTTGCGTCAGGGCTATTCCCGTCAAAACCGTGGCAACCACCACATAACCCTGCCTGCATCTCACCGGCAACAGGATCACCCGGCTTACCGGCGTACGCCCCACTAACTAGCACCAATGACGCTAGCCCCCCCAAAAGTGCTACCAAAATGCGTGATTTCTTGATCATAAAATGGACCCTTTTATTTTTATATTGTGCTCCCCAAACACCACCCTCTCATGGATGCACATGAACCCGTTTACACTAACAATCTCTCCGCCTTACGTCAATCAACAAGAACCCAAATATCATTAAACAAGCACCAACCACACTCAAAATTAAGGGTGTTGGGAATAATTTCAAAGCGCTAAATACAGCCCCACCCAGGAGCCTGCCGGACTGGGAGAATCGTCGCGAGGGAGGGTCATTTTGTGCCCAGGGGGCATAGAAAAGTCGATTATTTTGACCGTTTGAGGCGAATATTGGGCACATTCAACGAAAAGGATCGGAAAAATGGACCGAAATGGATTTTTCACAGTAGATTCCATCCTAAGTCCGACAGGCCCCTGGTCGCTGAATCACGAATCAACAGACCTTGGGCGACCACAACTTACTGAGCAAAGAACGTTGCGACTTTAACCCGCCACTAAATTCATCAATTTTTGCCTCAACCAGACAAAGCCTCTGCTCCATCTCTACCAATTTCTGACTGACTTTTGATCCCTCCCCAGAAGATAGCGCAGAGCTAGCTTTCTGTGCGCAAGTCATTTCACCCTGTAGCTCGTTTACCACCACCTGAACAACACTTGCAGTAAATGCATGGATCTCCTCAAGACAGCCAAACAACATCAAACGATCACAAAATGTATTAATTTTTCTTGGAACACCAGCAGTGTAGGAAAAAATCTCGTCATAAGCAGACACATCAAAAGAAGGATCACCCTGCCACCCAGCAGAGCTCAGTCGATGTTCGATATACCCTTTAACCTCATCCAGCTCAAGCGCCTTAAGATAATGTGACGCAATAATACGCTGGCGCAACTGCTCCATCCCTTCTCCCTGTAGGGTTTTAATAAATTCCAGCTGTCCAAGCAAAAATATCTGCAATAATGCAGTCTCACCCACCTGAAAGTTAGATAACATCCGCAATTCCTCCAGCGACTTCATTGGCATATTCTGGACTTCATCAATCACCAACAAAACACGCTTTCCTTTACGAAATTGCTCAATAAAAAATGCCTCTAACTGCTTTAAAACGCTTGCTTTCCCCCCTCTATCATCAGGCAAGCCAAATGAATTAGCCACCAATCGCAGCAGATCATCCGACTCCAGCTGAGTCGTCACCAAGTTTGCAGCAACAACGCCGTCGTCATTCAGCTGATCAAACAACGCCTGAACCATCGTTGTCTTTCCGGTGCCAACCCCACCTAAAACAACGATAAACCCCTCACCCTGAGTAATACCATATCGCAGGTAGGACATCGCGCGCTTGTGACCACGGCTATTGTAAAAAAACCTGGCATCAGGGCTAAGCTGAAAAGGCTTGGAACTCAAATTGTAGAATGACTCGTACATACTTCCCCTCGTAACACAAATGAGCAGCGCTCAACTGGCCGACCAAACACAAGTCAAACCCACCCTCAAAACTAGCGTGTATTCTATGGGAAAGCCAATAAAAAAGCCCCAACCAATGGCTGGGGCTTCCCTAAATCACTGCTTATTTTGTCACTTAAATGGACTTACTCGCAATCACAGAAAAATCACTCTCAGCGCCATATTGATTATAAGCCGTCACAGCAAAATAATAAGTCCCTGTAGTCAGGTCTTCCACAACAAGCTCCATCTGGTAAGGGTCACTGATATCCTTATATAACGTTAACTCTGTTGCAGCCATCCCCATGTAAACCTTATAACCACCAATTTCACTCATCGGAAGCGCCGTGTTATCTACCCGTGTAGACGGTGCTACCCAGGATAAAGTTGCCACACCAACAGCACTCCCGACTCCCGAACCAACTGACGCATCATCAGAACTATCACTACTGCAACCAACCAAGCCAACACAAGCCAACAGCAGCACGCATTTCACTAATTGCCTGGCGCTATAAATCAGTTTTATTTCATTCATTGCTTCCATTAGTAGAACCCTTATTTCAATCAATATCACTCTGATACACTTAACGGCATCAGGGATTCCTTTCAGCGCGACCTTGATCACAGTTACTAAACAACAACTCGAGCAACAAGAGACTATGTGACGTTCATCACTAGTATTTTATATATAGCATTTAAATTTATTGGGTGCGGTATACCCGTGGCGTTTAAGATTTAGGCTTTTTAGTGCCCATCATATTCATTTTATGGCAAGACGAAATGATGAGTAATAGCAGGACTATTACGAGGAATTTCAACGCAGCCATGGAATGAAGAGGGCCAGCAATAAAACCTGAAGCTCAATCGCGGCGGGTATATAACCCAATACAACGCATGGTAATTATACGCTATGTGCAATTAATGGTTAAGCGAAATCACAGCTGAATTAATAAATCTCATCCAATATACGTAATATTGTTTTCTCACTCACCCCATCATGAAGAGGCAACGTAAATATCTGCTGAGAAAATGATTTGGCATTTGAGGTGCAGCCCTGCCCTTCCAACAAGCGCTCCAGCCCTTTAATATTGGGGAGTGTGTCTGGATACATTTTTGACGGCCCCAGGCCCTTTTTATTGAGTCTCTCACACAACTTATCGCGTAGCTCGCCTGACCTCGCCAACAAAGGGTAACGAATCAATCTCGGCACCTTCTCTCCACAGCACTGCCTTGCCAAGTCGACTACAACGCCACTTCCACGACTTGCCACGCCCTGCGCGAGCAAGTCTTGAGCCACTTTATCCCGCCGCCAATACTCAGCAATGTTGTCACCTAATATCTCAACACCAAACAGATCCATCTGTTTAATTTCGAGCAAAGGATGGTAGACCGTCGCCCCCAGGTTGATAAAGGGCAGCATATTTGGCAGCCAGTAAAGACGTGGCGATAACAACCGGTTATATGCCCGTATCTTGAGCTGGTTACGCCAGCTAACTGACTCAACCCGCTGAACATCGCAATGTACCAGTCTAACCCTCTCAGCAAGCTCACTATTCGATATCAAAACAGCCCCGCCACCTAGCACACTGACAGGCTTGCCCCTGCCAAAACTATAAATCACGAAATCAGCACCAGACTCTGGCTGCTCCCCTTTTTCAGGGAAGGCCTGCGCACTATCCTTAATCACTAAAGCAGAGTGCCCTTGCAGTACCTTTTTAATAGCGCCAATACGCTCAGGAATCCCAAACAAACTCACCGCGATCACTGCACAAGTTTGCTCAGTAAGCTTCTCAGAAATCACATCCAGATCCATCCATGGACAGTCAGCAGAAAAGTCGACCAGGATCGGCTTTGCGCCCGCGTATAAAACAGCACTGACCAATTCCGGGCATGCATAAGCAGGAAGTAACACTTCCGGCTTTTCCAATTTCAAATGCTGAATAGATGCGAGAACTGCTACTGCCAGTGAAGCTGCTCCAGAATTAAAAAAAAAGAGCTCCCCCTGAAAGCAGTCATTCACGTGAATTTCACATTCATCTTGATGGTGCGGAATTATTTTATTACCGGCGGGCGGCAACTGATAAAAGCTCATCGCTTTGACGGAGTCCATGTCGTCATTCGCTCACCACGAAGAAACATAATTGTCGCCGCAGCAATTGCCAGGTTGACCTGCATAAAAAAATAGGGAATTTTAATGACCGTGTGCGATCGTAAATTACTAGATAAATAGCCCATCACTACCAACGCATAAAAACCCAATTGAACAAACAACATCAAACAAAAAAACCAGTGCTGTACACTTAAAGTCATTGACGACACTAATAACAACAGCATAAACCACGGCACCGCCCATCGTAGCATTTTGTGGCTCCACACCTGAAAAGCAAACATCCCCATTTTAAATGGGTTCAAAACCTCTGGATGGCGTGAAATCGCAGTGATACCTCTAATAATAGTACGCAGTTTACGTCGATATTCCAGACTCGGGTCTTTAACATCACTATAAATTCCCACCACACCAGGTGCCGAGATCGCTACCAGACCTTGCCTGACACAATTCAGCGCCGTGTTAAAATCGCTTGGCGAAGCAATATCCCAATCTTCACAAACCGCCCTCCTGGCCGCGAAAAAAGAGCCGCTCAAACCAACCAACCCAGCCCGCTGTGACTCCATACCCCGAAGCCACATTTCATACTTTACATACGCCCCTTCACCCGCAATGCTACCATCCTGACTAGTGAAACGATCTTCACTGGAAACAGCCCCAACATGAGGGTCATCAAAATAACGTATTAGCTTGCTAAACGCATCAGGCTCTATCTGAGTAGCCACATCCGAAAACACCAAAATATCACCTTTAGCCTCTCGCATGGCACATAACTGCGCATACTCTTTTCCTTTTCGCTCATCAGCACGAACCAGCCTCACGCCTTGTTGAGCATGAGTTGCCACTATTTCATCAGTCCTATCTGATGAACAATCCGACGCAACGATGATTTCAAGCAATTCCTTTGGATAGTCTATCTCCTGTGTATTGAGCAGCTTACTCAATATCCTCGCCTCCTCATTATGCGCCGTTATTATCAGCGTGATACCAGGCAAGCTTTTTATCGCTACATTTGGTGCAATAACCCTACGGAGAGGGATACCCTTCAAAATCAATGGATAGATAAAATAACTAAAACAACATAAAAAAGCAGATAGAAAAAAAATAATTTTCATACAGAAGAACTCATCAGCAACTAATTAGTAAGATTTTTTAACGATGTGGAAATACGGCTTTCAAAATAAAAAAGGGGACAAGTTTCTTACAAAATTTACGTAAACCGCCAGGCACCAAGTCAAGAAACCGATCCAGTAATCGAACACTTTTTCCGCGAATGCCACTAGTATTCAGTTTTTTATCAAACCCAATATCACGGCCAGTTAGATTCACCGAGAAAAACTCACCAATCCTTTTTGCCGTTTCCTCCGGAATACGCTCATAATCCGAGTAGTCAACAACAATATGGGGGATATTAAATAAGGCAACCACCCTCTCTGCCGCCTCCATATGACGCTCAATACGCCTCACCGAAGCATCTCTATCATCACCATTAAGCTCAATCCATTTTAAACGAAGAAAGCTTTGATGTATTTCCAAAGAATTTCGCCTCACCAGAATCACTTTAGTATCAAGTTTTTCAAGCAAGGGCCACCAATACCCTAACGTATAACAAAGAGACGGATCTTTCCACAACCAGGGCTCGTGACCACTAAATGACGCTAGAAGTTTTTTATGCTTTTCAGTATGAGGTAATTGTAAGATCCGCTCCACATGCAGATCCGTAATAGGATCATACATCCATGTATTATCAAACGGAAAATCAGCCGCATTAAAAATATCTGCGTTACCTCGCCTTAAAGGTTCAGCCTCCCAAAAGCCATGAGGATTAAATTCACTTGGCTGCTGAAGCTCACTCTCCTCATTCTCAGTAACATAATAGCCACTATTCTTAAAAAAAGTAGCCGTCATACTAGTCCCTGAGCGAGGAGGGCCCACAATAATCACATTAGAGCCCATCAACTACACCCGCTTTCGCACCCACATCACTCTTCCGGTATAAATGAATAAACCGATCCGTCTTTCGCATTACCCCCTTTTTCCAGATATCCAGCTGGTAGTTATCATCAGGGTTCCTTAACACATCCAGTGCCGCTTCAAATTTAAACCCCGCACTTTCAATATCCTGTCTGGCCCAATCCTCATCAATCCGATGGAGTTTTGCCGTTGTATCGATACCAGTCCCTGGCTCGGCAGCATGGTCAATAATCAATAACGCCCCCCCAGGCTTTAATGCAGCAACCACCTGGGCAAAAAACGCCTCCCTGTTTGCCGTCATAACAGGGTCTTCACGTGGCACATAAATATCGTGGTAACTTAAACCAATAAAAATCAGGTCAACATTGCCAGGCAACTGCATATCAGCAAATTCACTATCCAAACGTACCACGTTCTTCAACCGCCCCTCATCCAGGCGCGTTTCCAGCTCTTCTTGGGAAAAACGAAGAAACAGTGAGTTATTCTGCAAATAGACCTTCCCTTGCTCGCCTACAATATAATTAAATAGCTCACTATAGTATCCACCGCCGCCCAGCAAATCGATCACAACCTGCCCTTGTTTCACGCCTGCAAACCTCAACACATCCAACGGCTTCCGTGCTTTATCCCTTGCATCATCATCCGCATAACGATTAGCGTGGTGAATAGATTGCGCTTCGACTGACATCCCCTCGATGTCTTTAGAGCAGCCCATAACAGACATCATCACGGCAAGAAATACAATTTTCATACGGCACAACAGACTAATCACGATTATTATCCTCAGTTTTAATACCAACTAACGGGTATATAAAAGCGCATACTGGAATACTAGCATCCACTCACAACAATAAAAATAGCAATAAAACCGCCGACTTCATCACAAAAAAAACAATCCCTTGAACCACGCGCACCATTAATTGGGTACAATCACTGGATTCCTAATTCACGCACCTAAACAGCCAAATATAATCGAATGACTAACGTTATTATTCACGAATGGAACGATGATAAGTTTGGAAACTCACAGCAGGAGTGGAATAAACTTCTTCACCATAGTACATCAGATCCACTATTCATGAGCTGGGAATGGCAGCACAGCTGGTGGCAGGCTTTCGCTGAACCCAACATGCAACTAAAACTATTAGCCGCCACAAACGGAGCAGGTGAGCTAATCGGCCTTGCCCCCCTCTATCTATCTAAAGCAAGATCAAAAAAACTCCTTATTACTCGCAGGTTACAGTTTATTGGTAATTGTTGGCGCGGCAAGGCGACAATGAGAACAGAATTACTCGACTTTATGACCGACACATCGTGCTCTAAAGATGTCATTAACGCGTTCTTTCAATATATCAATAAATTATGTAATTGGGATGAATTAATACTATCAGACCTAAAAAAAGACTCTGACACATATAAGCTATTAACAAAAGAGAAGCGACTACCCAAGTGCCATTACCGTCACACCGAGGAATACGCCAGCTTTTATATTGACACCACCGAAGGCTTTGATGACCATCTTAAGCAATTAGGAAAAAACACCCGACTCAGGCTATTTAACCGCCGAAAAAATCTTGAGAAACTGGGCGACGTAGTTTTTACGATTAACCAGAATGACAATATCAGCCGACAATTTGAACTATTAAATGACCTGCACGCCAAAAGATGGGGTAGCCCGGTGTTCACAGGGATAAGACTACAGTTCAATAAAACCTTTGCCAAACTCATGGCAGAAAAAGGCGCACTATCATTTTCAACAATCACGTTTAACGGGAAGCCAGTTTCAATTCAATACAACTACGTCATCAATAACCATAAATATAATATCCAGGCAGGCTTTGACCAGGACTTTCATAAAAAAATTGCCCTGGGCTATCTCCATTTCGGCTATGAAATTGAGTATGCCTGCGACAGTACTATAACCAGCTATGATTTATTAGCAGGTGAAGGTAAAAATACCTCATACAAGGAGCACCTAACAAAGAGCAGCGTACACATCATTAACCTGCATATCATCCGCAACCCTGTTGTAAAGGCCTTATACAAACTACATGACTATTTCAATAAATAGGATTTAAGTCAATAACGCTAAAAACCTACCTGCCCAAGTAATGATCTGGAAATTCACTCTCTTTGAACTTAGAAACCTAACTCAAAGCTAAACACACTTGCACACATAATATACCCAGCAGTCTTCAGAGTCATCTTCATCAGGCAACATTTTTTTACCATTTAATTTATACATTCCCAGCACTTCAAAGCCCGCGCCCTCGAACTGTACAGTTTGCTTATTTTTGTCGATATAATAAGTTAGCAAACCGAAATCATTACCGCTGTCATTTAAAATTGCATAGTTTTCATTATGCACTTCCAGGCTTGAAAGCCCCCTTCTATTTTTTATCTGCCGGGCATAATTGACTATATTTTTCACCATGCTAACTGGATTAAGAGCCACCTTCAGAGATGGCCTTGTGTTAATGCTTTTGTACTGCCTGTTATGCGCCGAGAACACAAATAACCCGCCCGGCTTAAGCACACGATTAATTTCGGCTAATGCCTTGATTCGATCATTGTGATCAATGTAGTCAATACCGTTATATGAAAACATAATGAAATCAAATTCACCGTCATCAAAACAACTAAGATCACGAACATCACAGTGCTTAAATGTAAGCCCTGGATATTGACGGATACAATAGTCAATCATCGCTACAGAGTAGTCGACCCCTGTGTACTGATCTGTAAAATTACGAAAATAATGGCTTGTACGACCGGCACCACAACCAATGTCTAAAACCTTCTTATTATAGTAAGCATCTTTATATTCAACCAAGATAGACACTTCAGGTGGCTGCAGTGTGGTATTGACATATGAGTTCACCCCATCACTGCTTGAATACAGATCCTTATTAACCGACTCCAATGCCACAAACACCCTCCTTAACCCTTTAAATACCTTGCCGCAATATGCTTTACAATAACATTCACAACATCGCACCTGGGTTTGTATTTAGAGAATGTGTGATCTGCGCCCTCAATCATAATGATATTGATTCTACTATCTTTCATTAACTTTCGAGCCGTCTTTCCAGCGCTGGTCATCAACACGTCATAACCCGGATCACTTTTGGCCAGAATAAATGATAAATGCCTTCCTGACGATGCAATCGTCATGAGATCCTTATTCAAATCGCCCGCTACCGGGGCCTGTCCACCACTAACAACACGTCTAAGCCCTCCTGTTTTCACAGAAAATACAATTTTGATTCTATTTAAAACAGTATCAACGAGTGCCGTATAATCAGCCCCTCCTCTCAACAATTTTTTCCAGCTTTTAGGCTTTTTTATCGCTTGCTTGTACCAGTTCCAATAACCAAAGTTTTTTACTGGTGATTTTTCGAACTCCATTCCCTCATGCCAGTAAAAGGTTAGGGGGTTGATTAAAATACTCTCAACAATATTGACATCATCGAGCTCGAGTGCCGCATGGAAAGAGAAATAGGCCCCCGAGCACAAGCCTGTCACAATATATTTGTTCTCTTTGTACGCAGCACCAAATGACGCCATGGCCTGATGAATAACATCACTTGAAGCCTCAATATAATCTCTGTGTTCCTGCTTGCGGTCATAAACAATGCTATCACCTAACCCTGGAATATCGATTCTTAAGGTGCGAAAACCTAAACAAGCAAGCGCTCGTGCAATTGTCACATACAAGCGACTAGGCCCCACCCTGTGGTTAGCACCCGAGTTAGTAATAACAATAATCGGTAAACTAGCATCTGCCAGCACAACAGGCTCAGATAAAATGGCAAAGCAGTCCTTATTCACACCAAAGCTAACAAAAGACTCTTTCACCTCACCGCCCTGGGCAACTGAGGGTATGATCGCACTGCTAGGGAAGGCAGGTCTGCGAATATCGCACTGCGCTTTCGCTAGTTCACGTGCGCCCTTATGAACCCACTCAACGATTTCGACAATGCTATTGTGAGGCACAACAGAATCCAGTGCCACCAAAAGCATGTCAGCAGATCCAGGGTACTCAATTTGCTCGACATTACACCCTTGCGCTTCCCAGGCATCGATTAATCTGGTATTTGCTTTAAAATCGTCTCGCAAAACAATCAGGATACGAGAGGCCTTAGGTGTGCCGCTTGCCAACACAACGTCCTGAATTGCATTCACCGTTTTGGGCCAGTAGACCATCCCCCCAGCCTCGACTAAACCGACCTCACCATCCTTAACCTGGCAAAGGCCAGCCATCTGAAGCGCTTTTGTTTCACGAATAAACTTTCGCCCACTCTCTAGTGCCGCCCAAAGCACCAAAAAATCAACATCTATTTTTCCTGCTACTAGTGCAGCCAATGTTCCGCCCATGCGCAGACCGAATAATCCTACTTTTTTACAACCAGTAAGCTGTTTGATTTCATTGTGCGCCTGCTCAATACTCCAGAGCCAATCATCCAGCCGATTACCATCATCATTTGAACCTGATGAGTCACCTGTGCCATGGTAATCAAAGCGAAAAGCAGGTATGCCTGCAAGGGCAAAATAGTCAGCTACATAACGCATAGCGCGGTAAGTGCTCACGTACTCCACCCCTAAAGGAGGGCATATGACAACGCCCGTATTACATTGCAAGGAGGCATTTGTTTGATGAAGCCAGCCGATTAGCCGCTTATCATCCGCCCCAAAATAGAGAGGCGTACGAACAACCGACTCAAAATCATGCTCGGTATCTAACGAACTTTCAAGGTGCTTATTAGGCATGCGTCATCATTATAATTTTATTATCCGGATAGCTATCTATGACGAAATTAAGCAGGCAAGACTTTAATTTTAACATCTTCCCTCATATTGATAGCGCTAATATACCCCTTCACCCGCCCTAAAGCACCATTGACCCTATATGTTTTTATCGATTTTGAGACGCCAGGCATCAAATGAAAGTAATTTTCGTCCGGGATAAAACCCGGCATTTCAATATTGACCGCATAAAGAAATTTTTCACATGATAGTTCCAGCACGTAGGCGCCATCCTTGCACTCCGCCAGTGTCGCTTTTGAATTCACCTTTCCTTCAATACGGGGAAGTGCGCTATTTGGGAAATAAAATGCCGTGCCAACCTCACATGCCGCTTTATCCTCTAAGCGAGCGGACACAACAAAGTGCTTAGAGGAGCCAAATTTATACGTATCAGTAACATCGTGAAAAACACCCAGCACCTGGTCTAATTTCATTAAATCCGTAGCACCCGGGGCGATGCTTAATTCAATTTTTTTACTAACAACTGCAACACTAAACTCGTTTAACAATATGATTTCTACTACACCCGTAAAATTCTCACGCGTTTCATTAGCCACATGAACATGCAAACCATTCAGCGACTCATTGGTGATACCTATATTAATAGGCTGCCAACTGCGCTTTAAGTAATAATAAGCCGCTTTAGGTAAGCCGTGGCTATCAATTACCCCCCAGCCAGCCCCGGGCCAGAAATCTTTTAAAAACCAAACCAAGGCACCCGCGCAATGGCTATGTTGGCTGCGCCATTCTGCATAGACCTGAGACATTATTTCACCACTCACAATCTCGCTCAGCGCCAAGTATTTTTCGTTGTCATCACTACGCAACTGCACCGGGTTAATCGAAAAATATCCTTCCAAATAATGATCACGAATATCCTCAAAATCCCAACCAGCGCCACTATCTCTCGGCACCCGCTCTTTCCATTTTGGATGATGGGTAACAGGTATCTGCTTATCAAAAATAGCATTACGGGTATTGGCAACAGGTAAATTAGAAAACCCAAGACACTCTGATGTAAATTTCACATCATGCAGCCTCACTTCATTTACTGAGCGTTTATAAGCACCAACACCGTAATAGTGAGAGACACCAGCATCGGTATGAAACGGAAAGTCGCCACCTGAGGGTGCAGAAGGCAGATACGGAATACCGGGATGATACTCAGTACAAAGCTCAGGCAGTTGCAATCTGAAAAAATCATTAGACCAGACTTCTGAAGGCATACCGAGCATTGCTGCCTGCTGCTCAATTTCACTGTTTCCACAGTAGATAGTAACGCAAATATGCTTTTGTAGTCGCGAAAGGTGCTGGCTCACTTCTCTCGTAATAGACGAATTGAAATCGTCATCATCGACAGGGTAGTCCATGTTGGCAAACATAAAGTCCTGCCAAACCATAATCCCCAACTTATCGCACAGAAGATAAAAATCATCTTGCTCATAAATCATAGTACCGCCAATACGTATCATATTGGCGCCCGCACTTTGCATCAGAATCAACGTTGTCTCAAGCGAGTGATAATCCCCAACCAAAGAAACTACATCATTAATAGTCCAACATGCCCCTCTGCAAAATATTTCCGTATCATTAATATAGACAGTAAAACCGTTATGAGAACGGTCTACATTGATTCTTTTAAAGCCAACTGGCGTCAGTTCATGCGATATAATTTCACTCGTCGTCTTAATATCGAGTGTCACCGGGTATAGCCGGGGCAATCCATGGGTATGTGGCTGCCAAAGCGCTACATCATTAATCGTAACGGTACCAAAAACCCGGCTTCCATAACTCATCGTTTCTAAATCAAGTTTAACTGCCACACTACCGACTGAAAGAGCCGCGGCTATACCCGCTTCACCAGCATGATGTAAATCACACGAAAACTCGACAACACCAGAGGCCTCTTGCAACGCTGTATTAAGGCTGATATTTTGCGGTGTCAGCCGCTCACAAAGCGAGATAGCCCGCCATGGCCCAACGGGTGCTACCGGCGGCGTCCAACCAGGTATCCGCCCAATTAAAGCGGTGCGAAACCATCGTAATTGTTGCTGATCAACCAGCCTGGTTTTCCAACGGGGGCGCGCTCGACGCTGAGCAAGCGCCTTTTTCAAAGCGCGAAAACATAAATAAAGCGAGTTCTCTGCCTGAATGAGATCTGAAATATCGACCTGATGACTTAAAAACATATTATCAGATACAAGCACATTCCGACCATTAACCCACACATCACAAAGCGTCGCTAAACCATCTAAAGAAAGTAATACAGCCCAACCTTGCGCTTCATCTGTGATGCTGAATTTTGTTTTATACCAATAATCCTGGCCATCAAAATCGACTCGCTTATCGAGTGACCAAAGCCCCGCGTTTGCCATTGATTGCGCAACTGTCCCTGGCACACAAGCAGGCAGCCAGTTAAAATTTTCATTCGCAAGACTAACCGGCTCCAGAAAGGCATCGGGAACCGTTTCGATCAAATACCAATCATCAGTAAGTTGGGTCATTCAGTTTAATCTTTATTTATCATTCAAATGTACGATCGCTGCCCTGCGAATATGCACCACTCCCTGTAATGTATAACGACACACTGTCGCTAAGGAACGTGCCCGGAATAACTTACCGTTTTCGCATCTCTGCTTCAGCCCGTCTTTGCCCGTTCTTCAATCACAAAAACTCGAAATAGAACGACTATTCCTCCGCTTTTGCTCAATCAGAACAAACAAATACAAACTAAATCAGAGCGCCAAAACAGCAAGTTATTCCGGGCACGTTCCTAATCGTTGCGTTCAAAAATCATCACAAATACTTATTTGCCAGCTGCGTCATTCCCACTTCCCAATACTTGGCCATTGTATCAATTGGAGCAAGGTCCAATGGTTTTTTACGACTCATCGCCCTTGCAAGTTGAAATTGATAAGCCTTAGCCGCCTTAGAGATAGACTTAATCGCCTCTCTGGCACCCACAATACCCGACTCATTCTGGCTTTCCAGCCAGCCCAAATAGGTTGCAGACAATTCATAGCAAGCGCCAAACTGCCTCAATGTCGCAAATGAATATTGATGGAAGGTCCCAATATTTTCCTCCATTAACCATTCAAGGTCTTTTTCCAGTTGAACCTTAAAGGCATGAAAGGGGTTGTTCACAGGTAAGAGTTTGAGATGTTTTCGCAGCAACAAAAGCGAAATCTCCAGAACCCTCGCCTCATCAAGCCGAGCTACTTTCCTTCGCTTGGCTATTTCAACATAGGGCGATAGCACTGCTGGATCCTGCTCACCCTGCAAACGAAACAGATGTAAAAAATCTTTTCCATTTAGATGGTAATAACCCTGACCATGAAAATACCCAAGGTGTTGCTTTTCCACATCGATTTCAACAACTGCAACCGTCGTTTTAACATGGGCCATTTGGTAGGCCATACCAGCAGTATCTGGCAAATAGTAAGAGTCCAGCTCAACCAGCACATGCCTTCCTAGCGCCACCTGCTGCTCAACATGCTGAACGAGCGGCTGCCAGATCGCCAACTCCTGGACATCAATACCATAGAGCTCATAAATATCAAACAAAGGCGGTTTAAAGAAGGTCCACTGATCACCTTCAAAATCAATCGCAAGCGTGAATGGCATTGCAGCAAGCGGCTCATGCCCCAGCGCATGCAATAACTCTATCCAGATATCAACATAGCAGTTTGTCTCAGCCCAGTCGCGCTCCTGAGTATGAATTCGATGGCAACAATAAGAGCCTAGCTCTAGCGAAAGCACCTGATGCATTAGAGTTCCAGCAAAACACGCGTCTCTGAGGGCCACTGTTCAGGATCAAATCCATGCGTTTTTAGTAACGCAAGGGTAATTCGCTCCAGACCAAAACCAACACATGCAGTATGCGCATATTGGCCATCAGCTGTTTTAATATTAAATTCCCGGCCAAAATGATCAAGATGGCAATTACTGGAAGAAATTGCCGTGAGCTTTTCAGTTGAAGCAATTGGCGTCACCAGCTCATATTTAAGCGCCTGCTCCCTCTGAGTTGCCGCCATCACCCGCCCACCTCGACCAAAAAAAGGGTCATTTGCAACCACCGGCTTCACATCAAGGCCTAGTGCGCATAACATCGCTTCGCCCTGCTTCAACCAGTAGTCCCGGTGAGCATGGGCTTGCTCAGGGGTGCCAAGTCTCACATATTCACGTTGCCTAAAGATTTGCATACGCGCCGGATCCGGAGATGGTTCGTGGCGAAAAACAAACGCCCTTAAATCCACCAGGCGGCCGCCATCAGGCAATACCGTATTAGCAGCAGTCGGGTATAAAGGGTAGCAGGCAGCAGGCACCAACATGACGTCAGTCGGCTCAAGGTCATCAGACCAGCGCTCACCATCTTCCTTTTTCTGCACTAATTTCAAATGATCCCGCTCTTTTCCGACAAAAGAATGAACAGAGCCCATCAAATCAGGAAATGTATCAATGTGGTCCGTGCGCAGATATGCCTCTCTGCCAAGCAGTGGTGGAAACCGCACAACCTCGGGCATCAAATGCTGCCCCAGGCGGGTAACATAGCGTTCAAATGCTTCAACAAGCCCCTCAAACAGACCACTAAGCCCGTAAACCCCAGGCACACCCGATGATACCAACAACCCAGCGTTTAATAACTGCTGCCGGTATGCTTGATAGTCAGCTTCCAGCGAATCATGAGACAAGCACACTCACCCACCTCCTTGATGCATCAGCAACAATGTCGAATTATGCAATAAAATGCGGTCATTATTGACCATCAGAGCCGCCCCGTACGCATCACGCAGGTGCCGACACAAACTAAATTTAGAGTCATTCCGATAGCTTGAAATACCGCATATCAACATTGCCCGGCCCACAATATCAACGATTAACTGAGCGCTTGATACCTTCAAGTTGTTGATGCGGATCCCAAAGCCAAAATTCGAAAAGGCCTCCGCATCATTATCGAGCAACAGGCTCTGATACTCAGCCGCAGCCACCGCAGTATTATTTCGCATCGTTTGCAGCACACTCTCAACTTCACCCAGCCTGATTGCCGATATGGGTGGCATTTCCAGATTACGCTTAGCCTCATTTTTAACAAATTTTCGAGCCATGTTAACGGCGTTCGCCGCAATCCCTAACCACAGCGCGCTCCAGGTAATATGGGCAAAAGGGTGCATTGTCTCGCTTAAAACATCCGCAAAGGGAACAGGCAAAACCTGCTCATCCCGTCCCCTGGCTGTCACGATAAAACCAGCACTACAGGTACCTCTAAAACCCAGCGCATCCCAGTCTGAGATTTGCTCCAGACTATATTGCTCTTTGTGTAACAACACATGAACCTGGTCACTTTTCGCTGCATCAGAATGACGGCGCGCGGTCACCATCAAGTCATCAGCATCAACACCATATGAAATGACCGGCGCCTTTTTAACCAGATCAAAAGAACCCGCACGGCTCTCAACAGCACAAATGCTCGACCTTAAATCGCCACCAATACCGATCTCGGTTGTCGCGGAGGCAATAAGCCGTTGTTCAGACACCAGCTTGTCAAGATACAATTTAATATAGCTAGAGTCACCTGTGTGATGAACAAGACAAGCGACCTGAATCTTATGCATCGCATAGATCATGGCCGTAGAGCCGCAATAGTGCCCCAGCACCTCACAGATCTTTTTAATCTGTACGATATCAAGCCCCATGCCACCATTTTCTTCTGGAACATAGGCGCTGAGCAGTTTTAGCTTCTTCAGCGCGTCGATGCTTTCACTGGGAAAACGTGATTTTTGATCAACATCACCTGCATTCGGTGCAATAACATCAGCACCTGCTCGATTAATTTCAACAAGCAACACTTTGAACGCTTTTGAACTCAGCGACGCATGATTCTGCATCTTTTTTCACCCCTTATTCAGCAATCGCGTTATTTTTCTATCAATCTAATCCTGCAGTGATTCAATGGCATCAATAATCGCCTCAATGCTACCAAAAGTCTTTCTACCCAGCATCGAATCAGGGAACTCTATGTCAAACTCCTCCTCAAGAGCCAACATCAATCCCACCGTCGCCAATGAGGTTAAACCAGCATGATATAAATCATTTTCATCCAGAATCTCATCAATGGGCATCGATAGCCTCCCGTGCTGGGCCAGTACCCCCCTAACTGTTTGAGCGCTCACAGCACCTCCCTTATAAATAATTACTGATATACACTTTAAAACAAAACTCACATGACAGCCATCGTTTGTTACGGAAAATCTATCATTCCCTTCCCAGCTTAACTAACCAGTAGAGCAGTAACCCAAGTTCACTGTACACTCCCCATATGAATCGAGCCAACAATCAGATACATGTTACTCACATTGCTTCAGGTGACCTCTGGGCGGGTGCAGAAGTCCAGCTGTATACCTTATGTAAAAGCTTAAATAAAATGGAAAACATCACTGTCAGCGTGATATTACTCAACCACGGCATGCTTGAGGATAAGCTACGTGAACAAAATATTCCTGTCGAGGTGCTAGATGAGTCCAGCGCCAATAGCCTTCAAATATTCCTGGGGCTAATAAAATCACTTAAAAAACTCTCCCCCGACATCGTTCATACACATCGAATCAAAGAAAATATTCTGGGAAGCCTTGCTGCCAAACTCGCGGGAAACATCCCGTCGTTAAGAACGGCCCACGGCGCACCCGAGCACAAACCCAGCCCTTTAAAGCCATATAAATATCTCATGCACATTCTGGATTGGATCACCGCACGCTTCCTACAACTCGAAATATGCGCTGTATCAGACGATCTCAAGGCACTTCTGGAAAAGACCTACCCCCCCAAAAAAATCCAGGTAATAGAGAACGGGGTAGATATAGAAGAACTAACGCCCTACACAACGCAGCAACCTCCCAAAGAATACAACAAATCAAACGCTTTCAAAATTGGCCTGATAGGTCGCCTAGTTCCGGTAAAACGAGTAGACCTGTTTATTAAAACCGCTAAGTACATTCACGACAACTACCCAGAGCTCTCAGTTCATTTTCATATCTACGGCGATGGGCCTCTAGATGACGAACTCAAACAACTCGCTGACTCACTCGAAGTAAGTGATATTATCAAGTTCGAAGGACACTGTGACGATATACATAAACAAATGGCCTCTTTGAATGCACTGCTGATCACCTCCGATCACGAGGGCTTACCAATGACACTATTAGAAGCCATGGCACTTGGTGTGCCAGTGATCGCCCACTCCGTTGGAGGGATAACCAAAGCCTGTCAGGACGGTAAATGCTGTCGGCTGACTGAACAGACAACAGAACAGTTTGCCCATAGCCTAATCGAACAGCTCGCTGAGTGCGAATCGGCCTCCAGAGTCAAGCTAGCCCAGACTCGAGTTAAGCTGTTTTACTCTGCCAATGCTAATGCGGAATCATTTTTATTAAGGTACCGGGCCCTATCATAGCGCCAAAAAACATGGACTCCCTACTAGCCTATAAAATAAAAAGCATCTTAAGTGAATTTAAAAATCAGCACATTTCTTTTTGGATGATCTGTTGCTATATATTCATTGAATACGTTCGGCCACAGTCAATCATACCTGCATTAGACATCTTACCGTGGGCGCAAACTTTCTTATTACTCTCAATGATAACATTAGCCCTAGACAAGGATATAAGGGTTGTAAACCACCCTCTAAATAAATGGATGATCGCATTCTTCCTCGTCATAATCGCGTCCACCCTCTTTGCCTACAATCGCCAGACTTCCATTGATCATCTTGCAGACTTCTACACCTGGTTTATTATCTATTTTTTAATCATACATATTGTTAACAACGAAAAAAGACTTTTTATTTTTTTACTCATCATCATACTTGCCAGTGCAAAACTCTCCTTCTTCGGTGCAAGAACATGGGCCCTACGTGGCTTTGGCTTTACCTCCTGGGGAATAATGGGCCCACCGGGCTATTTCCAAAACTCTGGCGAGCTAGCCATTCAAATGCTCGTGCTCTTTGGGATCTCTTATTTTCTTTTCCAAGCACAAAAAGAACACCTAAAAGGCATTAAATATTGGTTTTTGTTGCTATGCCCGATCACCGCAGCCATGACGATAATGGGAGCCAGCTCTCGAGGCTCCCAAATTGCGCTAGCAATACTATTGCTCGCTATATTCTGGGATAAAATAAATATTAAACGTACCGTTGGTATAGGTATATTGGTTTTTGTCGGCTATTCACTCATGCCAGACGAGCAAATTGCCCGCTTTACAACGGCTGGTGACGATGATACTTCAGTGCAACGCCTACTGTACTGGGAAAATGGCATGAAAATGCTGCAAGAACACCCAGTTTTAGGCGTTGGCTTCTTTAATTTTCCAAATTATTACACAGATTTTTATCCTGATGATCTTGTCGGCATGCGCATTAAGAGAGGCGCTGAGCTACCACACAATATTTTCATCCAAGTCGGATCAGAATTAGGCGCGCTTGGTTTAATTGTCTACTGCCTATTGATCATCGGTTGCTTAAGGAGCAACCGAAAAGTTAGGGCCGCACTAAAATCGAATAACAAAGGAAACAGCTGGTTAAGTTTATTAAGCCTGGGCCTAAACTTGGGCTTCGTAGGGTTCCTAATTGCAGGTCAATTTGTATCAGTAGTTTATTATCCCTTCATGTGGATAACCCTCGCACTCTCAGTATGCCTAAGCAATATACTTAACAAACAACATAATTTAAAATGACATAAGTCGTATAATAGACCAATATAGTACTTGGCTAAACCCAACCTCAACTCAATAAATGATAACTAGCCCGCATATTAAAAGCCATAAAATCGTTAAAATAACAATAATGTATCCATCATTAGCTTATGAAAGCATACGGAGCGCATCAATCAAGGCTAATTAATAACGCAATATTATTGACCATCACTAAGGGGATCAAAGCCATGAAGCACTTTACTAAAAAGCTTTTTTTGACACTTTTTTTCTGCGCTATTTCTGGGGGAGCTGCAGCTTTCACCATATCAATTAATGGTGACGAAGGCACTGTCGGTCAAAATGTTGTCTCTAAAGATTGCCAGCAAGCTAATGAATCCTCTTTTACATCAGATTCTGGTGGCACTTTTTATACTGACACCGAATCATATATGGGAGGCAAGAGCCTCGAACTGAACATTAAACAAGGCTCACTTGGGTTTGGCTCCCTCGGAGGTATCATTAACTTCCCCAGCTGTACTCATACCGGGGGTAAAAGGCTCATTAAGGGCGATGAAATCTGGGTACGCTTACGCATTAAATTCCCCAATAACTTCGAGTTCAACCAAAATGGGAGAAACAAATTTTTAAGATTACGAACCTTTCACCTTGATGGGATAAAAAAAGTTAGCGAAGGCTACAACGATTTATATATTGACGGCCCTCCAGGAACTGAACTCGGAAAACCCGGAGGCTACGCTCCCTTCCAATATATTTTTGAAGGTGCTCAGAAGTGGTACCGCATGAATAGCGATTTCTTTACAATGGGAAAATGGAATACCATTGAATACTACCTTCATCTAGATGAGAAGACTGGACCAGAAGGCGGCAACTCTATGGTACGAGTATGGCTAAACGGAAACCTTATTGGCGAAACAAGCGAGCGTCGCACATTACAAAGGGCAGACAGTTTTATAGAGTCACTTTACCTGTTTACATACTGGGATAATGATGGGGCACACATCAGCCAGAAATTCTGGGTAGATGATTTAAAGATAACCACGGACACACCATTAACTCAAGATCTAAATGGCAACCCTTTTGTCGGCCTTGGCAACCCTCTACCCTGCCCGCCACCGTTTGGACTCAAAGACCAACCTAAAGAAAGCGAATGCAAATAAAAAAAATATGGGTCACGTGGGAGACTCAGCGACGCAATCAATCGCTGAGTAACGCCCTGGGCGCTCAACTTTATGAACTTGATTTCAATAATCTCCCTTCATTCTTACGCTACATTAAATGCAGCGCATGTACGTTAGTCATATTATATCGAGAAAAGCCTCAAACTCTTTTCGTCCAAAACCCGTCTCTTATTCTTGCAACTCTTGCAATAGCAATAACGAAAATCAGCAAAATCAATGTTGTTATTGATGCACATAACGGGGGAATTAAGCCCTTAGATGGAAAATCAAAATTCTTAAATAGCTGGGCTAGATTCATTCTTAAAAACTCGCCAACCACCATTGTAACTAATGAAGCTATTCGACATAAAATTCGTCAGTACACGACCGATACTGAGATTCTCGTTCTACCCGACCCGTTGCCAGCTATCCACACCCCCGCAAGAAAAATGCTTCTTAAAGGAAAGTTCAATCTTCTGTTTATTTGCACATGGGCCACAGATGAGCCCTATCTCAATGTCATTGAAGCAGCCAAGCTAACCGACAGAGATGTCTTCATTTATATAACAGGTAACCATCGAAAAATCCAAGGCCTAGATCCATCTAAATTACCCGCCAACATAGTGCTTACTGGGTTTATACCTAGCAAAGAGTTCGACCACCTACTTTATTCCGCGGATGCCATTATGGATCTAACAACCAGGGAAGATTGCTTAGTCTGTGGTGCTTATGAAGCAATATCAATAGAAAAACCTTTAATCCTATCGAAAACACAAGCATTGCAAAGCTACTTTCCTGGCATGATATATACAAACAATCAGGCCGATGATATCGCTCAGTGTATTGAAGCAATGCTCAGCAACTTAAATAAGTTTAATGAAAAAGCTGCAGCTCTTAAACATGAAATCACCGCAAAATGGGCACAACAGCTAAATGAAGTCGAAAACAAGCTATTAAACTCGCAGATAAAGCTTAAAACATTAAACTGAATACCCACAACTTACTCTTCTAAAAAAATCATAAAATAAAACATGACTTGAACTCACATCACATATTAATGATATAATGCTGATTATCGTACATTAACTCAGCAATGTCCGGTTAAGGAATTGCATGAGACCTACTTACATATTGAAAATCGTTTCCGCTCCCCTCCGATGGCTCGGATTCCAATTCTCTCGTTTCATTCAGGATTTTAGTTCGAAGTTCTCTCACCCGCTTTATAGACACGCGCTCACCATGCTCTTCATGGCAATAAATCGCGAGCAGAAGATAAGTAATCAGGCCCGATAGAATCTGCACCATCAGCCCGTGCTTGCTACGGGCAATAAGATGATAAACCCGCAGGTGTTTTTTCCACCAACCAAAAAATGTTTCAATGTCCCAGCGTAGTTTGTATATGTGGGCAATGTCTTCAGCTGACAGGTCAAAACGGCTGGTCGCAACCCAGTATGTAGTACCATCAACCACATACCCCACAAGCCGAAGCGGCGCTTGTGTCTGTTTTTGCCCTGCTTGCCCAAGATAAACGTTGGCATCATAAAATACGCTACTGTCAGCCGCGACAGCGTATGCTTCCAAGCATGTTTTATGCGTATTCGCCTTAATACGACAAACAAAGTGTTTTTCATCTGTCTGGAGCTGATCAAAGTTTTTGTGATGTTGATACCCACGGTCCATGACGCCTGTCTGTCCCGGTTCAATGATCTTATGGACAAAAGGGCGTTCGTCAGACTTCCCCTCGGTTAGAAACAGCTTCTGAGGAATCCCTTGATTAATATTAAAACCAAGATGGCGTTTGGCTTTTTTGGAACCGGTACGGTAATCGGCCCAATCCATTGAGAGCACGGAGTCAATGAGAGAGCCGTCTATTGAGATCAGATCGCCAAGCGGTGCATGTGCTTTCGGTAACAGTGATCCTTAAAGTGGCCCCCTAGATCAAGACAATAAATATCAGAGTTTAAGTTTCGCAGCCCACGTTGCATGCAGCTGGTCGGCGCTGCCCCGGAAGTTCAATAATCTCTACTTTTTCTTCTTTACAGAATTTGTTTACGATCTTTGCTCCCCCGCCTTGGCCGCTTTTATAGACCTGGCTGGGAGTGTTGTAATCAAGCGATTGGTGTGGCCGCTCCCCGTTGTAAAAAGTGATGTACTTCGTCAGCCCAATGAGCAGTTCTCGCATACTTGCATGCGCGCAAATCGAGGTGCAGAACTACCACACAACATATTCATTCAAGTTGGGGCTGAGCTAGGCGTATTCGGGTTAAAGTGGACCCCGGATTCCAGACAATAGTTTAAGCTTCAATTTGGCCCCAAGGATAATCGAAATGAGCGAGACGAAGAAACGTAAGGTTCACAGCGCAGAATTCAAGGCGAAGGTAGGACTTGA
>Ga0316203_1000376_pt1 | contig 59423 bp, 45 predicted proteins | sample 6monrhotite_MG_FD_204940 | JGI IMG/M metagenome (GOLD analysis project Ga0316203, IMG submission 204940) | Microbial mat bacterial communities from mineral coupon in-situ incubated in ocean water Damariscotta River, Maine, United States -... | ecosystem: Environmental > Aquatic > Marine >... | reverse complement strand
TTGATAATATCGCTTGTCATAACTTAACGACAAATATAATTTAATAGGAGTAGTTGTCTAACTGATTACAAAATAGATTAGATAATTTAATTATTCAGCTTGGAGCGGTGTTTTGTTTCGGTTTTGGAGTGAATCTTAAAACAAAAAAAGCCGGTTATAAACCGACTTTTTAAGTAAAATAATAACCAATTATTTCAAATCAAATCGATCAAGGGTCATTACTTTTGTCCACGCTTTCACAAAATCATTTACAAATTTTTCTTTAGCATCATCACTAGCATAAACTTCTGCTAATGCTCTTAATTCAGAATTAGAACCAAAAATTAAATCTGCTCTAGTAACTGTCCATTTTACTTCATTTGTAGTTCTATCTTTACCTTCAAATTCTAATTTGTCTTCTGATGTTGGAGTCCAGTAAGTACTCATGTCTAAAAGATTTACAAAAAAGTCGTTCGAAAGAACCCCAGCGCTATTGCTTAGTATTCCTTTTTTTGAATTATCAAAGTTAGCATTTAACACTCTCATTCCACCAACTAGAACAGTCATTTCAGGTGCTGTTAATGTTAAAAGTTGAGCTTTGTCAACTAATAACTCCTCTGTTGTGAGTGTATATTTCTTTTTCTGATAGTTTCTAAAACCATCCGCCATTGGCTCTAACACATCAAAAGAAGCTGCATCTGTTTGTTCTTGTGTAGCATCTGTTCGCCCAGGGGTAAACGGAACAGAAATGTTAAATCCGCCATCTTTAGCTGCTTTTTCAATAGCGACATTTCCACCTAAGATAATTAAATCGGCCATTGAAACTTTCTTATTTCCCGATGTTGAATTGAATTCTGTTTGAATTTTTTCATAAACAGCTAATACCTTTTTCAACTGCTCTGGGTTGTTACACTCCCAGTTTATTTGAGGTTCTAGTCTTATACGTGCTCCGTTTGATCCACCTCTCCTGTCTGATCCTCTATAAGTCGATGCGGAAGCCCAAGCAGTTTCAATTAATTGGTTATGCTCGATTCCAGAATTTAGTATTTCCTTTTTTAGTTTTTCTATATCCGTATTAGAGATTAAGTCATAGTCTCTAGTAGGAACAGGGTCTTGCCATATAAATTCTTCGGTTGGAACTTCTGTACCTAAATAAGTAGATTTTGGCCCCATATCTCGATGAGTTAACTTAAACCACGCATCCGCAAATGCTTTGTCGAAAGATAGCGGTTTGTCAATGAATTTTTGACATACTTCTTTATATGCTGGGTCAAATTTCAATGCTAAATCCGATGTAAGCATCATTGGTTTAACTCGTTTATCATTATCAAATGCATGTGGAAGTATTTCACCTGCATCTTTAGCTACCCATTGATGAGCACCTGCGGGACTTTTGATTAATTCCCATTCATTATCAAATAATAAGTTTAAAAATGAATGACTCCATCGAGTTGGTGTAGGTGTCCAAGTTACCTCTAAACCAGAAGAAATTGCATCTGCTCCTTTTCCTGATTTATAACTACTTTTCCATCCAAAACCTTGTTCCTCAATACTTGCTCCTTCAGGAGCTGCTCCTACGTTATCAGCTGGCCCCGCTCCATGCGTTTTTCCAAAGGAGTGTCCTCCAGCAATTAAAGCCACTGTTTCTTCATCGTTCATTCCCATTCTTGCAAAAGCGATTCGAATATTTTTAGCAGATGCAACTGGATCAGGGTTTCCATTTGGTCCTTCTGGATTTACATATATTAGTCCCATTTGAACAGCTGCTAACGGATTTTCAATATCCAAATCCATTTCGCCTTCTTCATTTAATCTTCTTGATTCTAACCAATCACCCTCTGGTCCCCAATATACATCTTCTTGAGGCTCCCATACATCAGCTCTACCACCTGCAAATCCAATTGTTTGGAAGCCCATAGATTCTAAAGCAACATTACCTGTTAAAATCATTAAATCTGCCCATGAAATTTGTTGACCATACTTTTGTTTTATTGGCCATAGTAATCTTCTTGCTTTGTCTAAGTTCACATTGTCAGGCCAACTATTTTGTGGGGCAAAACGTTGTATTCCCATTCGTGTACCACCTCTACCATCTCCAGTTCTGTATGTACCAGCGCTGTGCCATGCCATTCGGACAAATAATGGCCCATAATTGCCGTAGTCTGCGGGCCACCAATCTTGTGAATTGGTTAATACCTCTTCAATATCTTTTTTTAATTGATCATAATCTAGTTGTTCAAATGCTTGCTCATAATTAAATTCTTCTCCCATGGGATTAGATAATTCTGAGTTTTGTGCCAGTACATCTAAGTTCAATTTATTAGGCCACCAATCTTCATTCGATTTTATAATTGATGCTTGATCTTTTTTATGTCCTTTGTCAAACCCCATTGGACATTCTCCGTTTATTTCTTCCATTTTATTCTGATTTGTATCGTCTTGCTTACATCCTATAAATGCTATGGACAAGCCAACTATTATTAAAATATTTTTCATCTATTTATTGTATCTTATTGATTTAATGTTGTTCTTTTTTGTTCTTCTATTTGGGTAATTACTTTTTATCCTAAAAATGCAGAATACATCCAGACTAATTTTTCTTGCTCACGAATATAATCACTCATTAAAGCACTCGTTCCTTCATCGTTTGCCTCTCCACTTATTTCCATAATAGCTCTTTGCTTGGTTAATAAAATTTCAAAGCTACCTAACAACGATCCAACAGTACCTGATGAATCTGACAAACCTTTCACTTCATTTATAGATGAATGATTTATATAGTCCGAATAAGCATGAAGGGGCGTTTCTCCCAACGTTAATATACGCTCTGCAATTTCATCTACTTTCAATAATAAGTCGTTGTATAATTCTTCAAACTTTAAGTGAAGTTCAAAAAATTTGTCTCCTTTTATATTCCAATGAAACCCTCTTACATTCATATAAAACAACTGATAGTTGGCCAGTAGTTCATTCAATTCATTACACAATTGTGTAGATTTATCTTTATCTAATCCTATTTTGTTCATGGTAATTCTGTTTTCGTTAAAATTAATTTTCATTTGACAAGATAGCAATGATGTTAATCACCTTTTCTAGTTATCATTCTTTGATTAATTAATGACACAAACTTCAGACAAATTAACATATAAGTCAAATTAATAATCTCTATACTTGTATTCATAAAATCAATAATCATGACTTTACAACAGTTAGAATATATCGTTGCATTAGATACTTACAGGCATTTTGTGACCGCTGCAGAGAAGTGTTTTGTGACTCAACCAACGATTACAACACAAGTTAAAAAATTAGAAGATGAAATTGGAATACAAATTTTTAATCGTAGCAAAACACCTTTAGTGCCAACTACTTTAGGAAAAGGTATTCTCACCAAAGCACGTAACATTATTCAAGAAGTAAAACAACTAAAAGAAATGGTTAATACCGAAAGAGAGTGTTTAATCGGTGAATTTAAGATCGGAGTTATACCAACTATTTCACCCTATATCATTCCCAAATTCACAGGAGGCTTTTCAGAAAGTTATCAAGATACAATACTGCACATTGAAGAAATGCAAACCGAAATGATAATAGATTCATTAGACAAAGGGGAAATTGATGTTGGAATATTAGTGACTCCATTGGATGAATCTTTTATCCGAGAAATCCCACTATACAATGAACCATTTGTGTTTTATGGACAAGAAAACAACTCATTAAAAGAAAAGCTACTTCTTGCTCCCGAAGACGTTGAAAACTTAGAAGGTCTGTGGTTGTTGAATAGTGGTCATTGTTTTCGTAATCAAGTTTTGAATATTTGTAACCCATTGGAAAGTGAAAAAACAATTCATTTTCAAAGTGGTTCAATTGAAACCTTAAAAAAAATGGTTGACAATTACGGGGGATTTACTTTAATTCCTGAAATGGCAATCACCAAAAATGATTTGGAACATGTCGTTCATTTTGATATGCCTAAACCTATTAGAGAGGTTAGTTTAGTTGTTCATAAAAGTTTTGCGAAAGAAGGTTTAATTGAAGCTTTGAGGAAGGTAATACTAAAAGTCATTCCTCCTAATTTTGAAAAAAATGAGCGTTTTATAAAAGTTAAATGGAGATAGCAATGGAGTGAAATATTACAAACTGATTGATTTGTATTTGGTTATGGTGAAATAATAATATTTCCGTTATTTAAATATCTGATACTCAAAATCAATTCTTCCAAATCTATTTTTTTCAAGTATTGCCATTCCATTTTCAACTTTCATTACAATATCAGCTTCATGTGGTATTTCTTGCGAACCTCTTAGTTTTCCCTCTTTTGTTGATTGGCAAATATGAATATGAGCAGTATTGCTATGTTTTTCTTTAAATCGCTTTAAATCGTCAATATCCATTTTTAAATCATTCAGTGAATCAATAACAATAAAATGATAAATATTAGCTTCTAACTTATTAAATAATTCCTCTTTAGATTTAAAAGAAGCTATATCAAGGTTTTTATGCGCAGCATTTGTCATTTCAAACTTATCTTTCATAGTCTTTACCAAGCCTTCCTCACTACTTAGGTATAATACATAACCGAAGTTTCTTGAAAGATATTTAGCAAATTGAAGTGTAAATGTTGACTTGCCTTGTCCCGGACGCCCGTGTACTACAGCATGAAAAGTTGTCTCAGGTGTTCCAAGGAAATTTAACCAGCTTCCTTGAAAGTCTAATGAATGAAATTCCATCTTCATAAAGTCTAAACTTGAAATTATTCCATTTACAGTTTTTGGTTCTTTTCTAGGTACAGAAAACGTTTTTCGAGGAGAAAACGTTTTTTCACTCTCACCTTCTTGACTTACAGTCTTTTCCGAAATTTCTAATAACCTCATCTTGGTAGTCAAATTAGTATAAAGCATTGAAAGTTCTTCAATTACTTGCTTTGACTTCTTTATTAAAACTTGTTGTTGTTTTATTATTGTTGTCTTTCGGTTCTTTATTTCACTCTCTAAGTTATTGGCGGTTACATTAGAAGCAATACGTCCTGCTATAATTCCTAAACCTAAGCCAAGTAAACCTGCACCCCATGAATATTTACCTTTAGAAATTCCGACTCCCAAACCCAATGTTGCTGTAGTTGCAGTTATAGCGACCCCATTCTGATGGATATCCATTTCGGAAAGACTTTTATGCTCTTTACTTAGTCTATTAAATGACGATTGATAACTATTTTTCAATTTTTCTTTTTGCTCTATTTCCTTTTTTAATAATACTATACTTCTCATCAACTCATTAGAACGACTATCAGTACTGATATTTTTAGGCTTATCTACCACTACATTGTTTAAACCTTCCAAATGCCTTGAAGTAGGTTCAACACTTTGAACAATAGCATTTTTATTATCTACTGTTACATGTCCTTGTTCTCTCCAATGTTTGGATCGACATTTTCGAGTACAAAACTTTGCCTGACTTCTTTTTCCAATTAACGTTTTACCACATTCCTTATTTTTACAAACTCTCATAGTTATTTGATTTTAGATTGGTTAATAGATAGGTTGATTTCAACGAGGTGATCTGCCTCATTGAGAAGTTTTATATCCTCATGTAAAAGTTCGAAATCTTGACCCTCACCCCGACTATTAAAATCAGGAACTAGCTGTAAATCAGTTAGTTCCTTTTTTTTTGTGCTTAAGTTTTTCCCCGGTACTCCAAGCGCGGAACTGTTTGAGCTTCGTCAATTACTAATAGCTTTTTATCTCCCACCAAGGATACCTTCCAAATAAATGAACCACTAAAAACTGATAGAGAATAAGAAGCCCATTGCTTTTGCAACGGGCTTCTTAGTTCCACACTCAATATTATCTCTTACCTAATTCTTTAACTCATTCACTAACATCTATTATACCTTAAATCCAAAAATGGTTACGAACCTAATTTAAGCAACTCATATAGTTTTATGTTTAAAAATAGGTGTTGCTTTCCATTTTTTATGGATTTTAGTATTCCTATTTTTTCTAATTCTCTAAGATATTTCATTGCTGTTCTTCTCTCATAAAGACCACGTTCAACTATTGAAGAAACCTTACAATATGGTTGTTCAAAGATTAACTCTACTAAATCTTTTGAATATATAGAAGGTAGTTCCAACCTCACTCTTTCTAAAGTTTTATCTAAAAGTTGTTTTATTTCTTTGATTAATACAGTTGTTTCTCGTGCTGTTTCTTCTACACCACTTAATATATATATTATCCATTCCTCCCAATTGTTTTTATAACGTATTTCTGAAAGTAATCGATAATAATCTTTCTTTTCTCTTATTATATATGAACTTAGATATAATATTGGTATTTCTAACAAACCTTTCATTACCAAGTATAGTACATTTATTATCCTACCTGTTCTCCCATTTCCATCGTAGTAAGGGTGAATAGACTCAAACTGATAATGAATTAAAGCCATCTTAATTAAAGGATCTATTTCATCTTCATCAACATTCATATATTCCTCCAAGTTCTTTAAAAGTCTTTTAATATGTTCTCCTTCGGGCGGAGTATAAACAACCTCTCCTGTAATTGCATTTTTTAGCTGTGTTCCTGTTTGAGCTCTAATTCCAGCGTTATTGTCCAATATTTTAATCTGTAATTCTGTAATATCAACAATTGTTAAGAATCCTTTTTTCTTTATTAATTGATAACCATACCACAAAGCTTCTCGGTAGTTTAATACTTCCTTAATTTCAGGGTTAACGCTCTTTTGCTGAGTCGCAAATGCGATATACAACTCATCTTGGGTTGTGACAATATTTTCTATTTCAGAACTATCTTTAGCCTCTCTCAACGTTAACGTATTTATCAACATTGCTGGGTTTGGAATAGTTTGACCAAATCCTTTCATCTCTGCTAAAGCAGCCCTAGCTTTAGCTAATTTTCTCATGACTAATTTAGTCTCCATTTCTACCTTGGGAGGTAGTATTGGCAATTCGTTATATGGTTTTTCTTTAGCTATATTATTCATAAGATTCATTTACGTACATAAAAACACTAATCATGTACAAATATAATTTATATGTGCATAAAAACAAGTTATATGTACATGAAAAATTCTCATGTACACCTCATGCACTGCAAGTGTTCTACCCTAGAGAATAAGAAAGCCCATTGCTTTTGCAACGGGCTTTCTTAGTTCCTTCTTAGTGCATTACTGTGTAAATTCCTAATAAATGAACCACAAAAGAATTGATAAAAACAAAAAAGTCCCAACTATTGTTGAGACTTTTCCGTAAGCTTTCTATATGTCTTGTTTATTAGCTCATACAGTAATTGCTGTATGAGCTACTGTATGAGTATCAATATTATTATGTTTCGATTATGCTAACAAAGATTCGGCAGGAATCCCCAGTTCCTTGTGTAATGCTTTCATCATTTTTACTGTAAGATTCCTCTTTCGATTAAGAATTTCAGAAACTCTTGCTCTTGTTCCCAAGAACTTTTCTAGGTCTGAACGCTTCATCTCCATTTGTTCCATTCTAAACTTAAGAGCTTCAATAGGATCTGGTGCTTCAATAGGATAGTATTCTTCCTCGTATATTTCAACTAAAGCCAATAGTAACTCAACTTCATCGAAGTCCTTAGTACCTTTCTTAGCATCAAATAGTTCGTCAATTCGAGCCAAAGCAACATCGTACTCTGCCTCAGTTTTAATTAGTTTAGTTGTCATTTTAGTTAGTTTTAGTTTGTCTTTAATCAAATAGTTGTTATGTCCTTAATCTTGTCATATTCTTTGTGAGTTCCTACGAAGCGGATAAATATCCATTGTTCTTCATAGTTTATCTTCACCACCAAACGGTACTTATTTCCGCAGATATTGAATACCACTCGACTGTTACCAACTATACTTGCATTCCTGTATTGCTCTTTCACTTCGTTAGAGTTCTTCCAAGTAGCTTTCCTTGCCTCTTGATACCAAGCTTTTAAATGCTGCTCCGAATCACCACGTCTAGGCTTCTCCCAGTGCTCTCTTAAAGTTCTTAATGCAATAACTCGTTTCATGCTATGCAAATATATAACTTATTTTTAATTTGATCCCAAATTGGGAACATTTAATTTAACGCTTCTTTCTCTATTTTGTTTCATATATCTGATATTATTACCTATTCACAGTCCTCCCCGGTAATTAAACTAGATTTGATTCAGCTTATTCAATTGTACCACCTATTGTACTACCTATTGTACCACCACTACCTTTCTCAATAGGAAAACTTATTTCAATAAAATTTTCACTCAATTTGTCAATTCTCGTGACAGTGTAACGAGAATCTTTTTTTTTGATATTCTCCTCTATAACGGTGCATCCCAATTCTTTTTCGTTCAGAAAAGATTATCCCTCTTATTCCGAAGTTTTTAGCAAATTTTCAAAAGGACTAATCTGGCTATTGTGATAATCTTGAATGATTAAATCAATAACATAATATTCATCTTCCATATCTGTATTACCCTTTCCAGCCTCAAGTATATTCCCCAATTCAAGATGCCTATCACAATATTCCTTATACTGTTTCTTATTTTTAATTTTTGAGTATTTCATAATACTATTTTTACAACCTTCAACAAACTCAATTATCTTTATTCTGCTGTGATAAAATCTAAGTAATTATCTGGATGAATTGTTTTGAACTCTGCATCAGGATACATCTTCTTCCAAGCTGATGGAGCACCTTTCACTTTTTTAGAATTCCATTTAAATTCATAGCCATATATTTTACCTCCTCTTTCTTCAACCCAATCAACTTCTTGTTGACTATAAGTTCTCCAGAAGTAATTATTGACAAGCATATTATTGTAAGACTGGTATTTCAAACGTTCAGAAACTACATAGTTTTCCCAAAGGGCTCCTTGATCGTCACGTAATTCCATGAGATTAACATTAGCAATTAAAGCATTTCGGATACCGTTATCATAGAAATACCAACGTGAAGATTTGGAAATTTCTTTCCTAGGGTTCTTACTATATGCTTCTACCTTGTATAGAACAAACACTTTTGTTAAAAGGTCTAAATACCTTTCTACTGTTAGTTTGTTAATACCTAATTGCTGCCCCAGTTCTGGTAATGAAACTTCTTTCCCTATTTGAAAAGCAATCAACCTTAATAGGCTAATTATTTTGTCTGGCTTCTTTAATCGTTCAAATGCTAGTATATCTCTTATCAGATATGAATTTACTAACTGATCTATATATTTGACTTTTTCATCCCAACCACTGTATTGTTGAAGTTCTGGATAACTCCCTAGGATCAACCTTTCATCCAGTCTCCCTTTTGTTTCAACTAGATTCTCCGTTTTATCAAATTCCATTTGTGATAAAGGAAATAGCCGTACTGTTATATTCCTACCTGTCAATGGTTCTCCTAATTCATTTTCTAAATCAAACACTGAAGAACCTGTTGCTATAATTTTGATTCCTTCTATTTCATCAACCATCAGTTTTAGGATCTTTCCTATTTCTGGAACTGTTTGAGCTTCGTCAATTACTAATAGCTTTTTATCTCCCATTAGTCTTTTGTAATTCTCAACTGTTCTATTACTTAGAACAGATACTGTTGCAGCATCTTCTCCATTTAAGAATAAGTGCGGTTCTTCTATCTTCGATAACTGATTTTTTAATAGCTCTGTTTTACCAACCCTTCTTGCTCCCATCAAGACTAATACCTTATTTGGTTTTAAATACTGTTGGAAATCTTCCTCTATTTTTCGTTCTAAATACTTCATTAACTATCTGTTTATCTGACTTATTTTATACTGTTTTAGTTTTTCTACTGACTTATTTAATGTAAATATAAGTATTTAACTGACGTATTTAACATTATTACTTGTCTTTTTACTATATCTTTTTACTGTTTAAATATGGTATCATGCAATGCTGGGCAACCAAATTAATAGTAAGGAATAATCAAAATTTCTTTCTACCGGTAAAACACTCAACTCAATCCGACATCCAAAACGAAATTTTCCTAATAACCATACAGTTAAAGTATTCTTATCTCTATTCTCAGTTAAATTCATCAACACTCCAATTATTCCAAAAAAGATATAGTATTAAGGATGCCTCAAGCATTTCTTTAGATTTAGAATAACATATTGTTTTTCTACTCAATCTTTTTAAATGTTGGCGAAGTGTTAGGTTACATCTTTCTATTCTATTGTTTCTATACCGAGTGGTATCATGTTTTTCAGGCTTAACCAAGGAAGGATATGTATTCAATCTATCCGTTACAATTTTCTTTGGTGATAACATTTTCAATGGAGCAATAACCTTATTTAAGTTCTTCTTTGTTCTTGCCCCAATACAATAACTTATAACCTGATGCGTTTTTCGATTGATTGCATAGGTTATCCAAATCGGGTTATTTTTATTCCCAATATATGTCCACATTTCATCAACTTCATATATTTGATTGTAATCCAATATTATTGGAGTTTTAACTAAACTTGCCAAGTATTTAATTCTACGTATGATGGTTTGTTTGGAGTATCCTAAAAACCTTGACATTCCACTAATAGACAAACCTTCTGAATTTAAATGAATTATTTCTTTGTCTGAGTTCATTTCATACAGTTTATATGAATAGTCTTCCAATTGATATTTCCTACATGTTGAACATTGAAAACGTTGTTTTCTTTGATAATTACTCGTCTGAAAGCCCTTCTTTATACAGCTTCCATTACAGAATTTACACTTCATAACATGAGGTTAGGTGCTATTTGGAACGCAAGGTCAGAAAAAAGGTTTTTAAAGCCCTCTAAACCAATCATCTATTTTTTGACATAGAAAACACTACTCCCATGCATGAAAAAAGCCTCCATAAGGAAGCTTGATTTTCAATGACTTAAATATAGTTTTAGCAAGTAGGTGCTATTTGGAACGTTACCAAATCTACCATATGAAGTTGGAGCTGGCCTGAAGCTTTTTGTTTTACCCAAACTAGAGCTAGAGCTCCTATACACAAAATGGTTACCAATTGAAGCTATTGTTGGAGATAAAAAGCCAGCAACTTTCAATTTAGGAATACGCTACACTAATTTTTCAAATTTTAGTAAGTAGTCTAACTTAATTTAACCATCTGCTCTTCCAAAGAAACCGTCGTACTCCCCTCTTTTTTTGGAACTAAAGACATTGCATATTCACTCAATGCTGTAATTGTTAGACTAGGATTTACTCCTAAGTTTCCTGGAATTATAGAACCATCCAAAATGTACATCCCAGGGTAATTAAACACTTCAAATTTATCGTTTACCACTCCTGTTTTATCATCTTCTCCCATTGGTATCCCACCCAATATATGAGCTGTAGATGACATGTTAAACAATACCTCGGTAGTTGCGTTTTGCGGTAATCCGTCGACCTTTTCTGCATAACGGTGCATTACTTTTTGTCCGATATCAATGTATGCTGGCACTCTATTTTCTTTCTTATTATCAATACTTATTCTAGAAAACGGAAAACCTTTGTACACCATTTTCATTGAGTTATCGAGACTTTGCATCACTAAAAATATTACAGATTTTTCTGCAAACTTTCTTCCAAACAATTGCTTAAAGAATGCTCTTGGCTTGTAGAAAATATTCCCAAACCATATAAATGGCCGTAAAAAAGGTGTGGACTGCCTTGTTGCCAAAGTAGAAAACATTTTCATAGAGTTAGAGCCACTTGGATACTTTACAATTTCAATATGCGTATCGTCATCTGGATTAAAAATAGATGTTATTGCCACACCATTATTCAACTTCTTATCTTTTGCTGTAACACCACACAAGGTTTCAGAATTAGTCCTTAGATTCTCTCCTAAAGTTTCTGACAAATTAGTAAGTGTTTTATATTTATGTTTTTGTTTTAAAAGAATATCAAGCGTACCTAATACACCGGCTGCAAAAACAATGTTTTTTGCTTTAAACACTTGTTTCTTTTTAGAAAGAAATGCAGTACTGCTAACCGTGTGAACCGTATACAAATCACCATCGTATTCAATTTTGGTTGCTTTTGTTTCCGCTTTAATCTGAGCTCCAAATTTTTGTGCAAAGTAGAGGTAATTATAATCCAAGGAATTCTTAGCTGTTTCTTTACAACCAACCATGCAACCTGCACATTCAGTACACCCTGTCCGCTTTGGCCCCAAACCTTTAAAGTAGGGGTCAGTTTCTTTTTCTGTATCACCAAAATACACTCCTACATTTACTCCTTCAAAGGAATCAGGTCGTCCCATTTCCTCTGCTATCTCTTTTAAAATAGCATCCTCCTCGCCAAAAGTTTTGTTTTTTACTGTTCCAAGCATAAACTTGGCCTTTTCGTAAAAAGGAATCAGTGTTTGCTTCCAATCTTTCGTTTTTGTCCAAGAAGGATTTAAAAAGAATTCATCTGGTGGAAACATATGTGTATTGGCGTACACCAAGCTTCCTCCACCAACACCTACTCCACTTAGAATAAACACGTTTTTGAAAAAAGTCAATCGTTGAAAACCAAACCAACGCATCATTGGGCTCCAAAAAAACTTTCGCAATTTCCAGTTGTTTTTCGGAAAATCTTTGGCTTTATATTCTTTACCCATTTCCAGAACAAGCACACTATAGCCTTTCTCTGCAAGACGCATAGCAGCAACAGATCCGCCAAAACCAGATCCAATAACAATGTGATCAAATAGTATTTCTTTCTCTTCAGCCATAGTATTAAGCTGTTAATTTTGCTTTCTCAAACTTTAATGATTTTACAAATTCTGGCATATCACTCATTCTAAAATGTGTAATTGATTTTGAAATCACTTTTCCACTATCCTTTTCGATAACTTCTCCAAAACAAGTAGTATGCGAATAAGGTAAATTCCATGGATAAATATTGCGTTTCTCTCCTACATACTGATAGGCTGTTCCATCAACTTCAAAATCGAAAGTATATACAATTTTCTGAGCATCAAAATAACGCAGTTCCAGTTTCCCTTTACAGGGAACCTCTTCAGCCAAACCTCCAATGGTAATAGTACCTTCTAAATCATTGACCATAAAATCAGATTTAAATGGGTTACCCCATTTTGCTAAATTCTTAGTACCCCAAACAACTTTAAACTGGAACGGAAACTTTCCTTTTTCTCCTGAATCATTGACAAACTCATGATCTCCAATCATTAATTCCTCCATATTAAAGCCTAATCCTCCAGCTGTTTTCTCAATTGCAGTTTCGATTTTATTAAAAGAATTCTCAACCAATTTCATTATGCCTTTGCTCTTTTTCATAGGATTTCTTTTTGTCATGGTTGCCGCTAATATTTTATTAGAGATGGTTGATGCTACAGGAAAAAAATGAAGGTATTTCCCTACATAATTCAAAGGGTTTACCATTTCTACACTTTTCTCTTTTTTAACAGCATTGTAAACTATTTTACCCACCTTATCTGGAGTTTGTGAATACAATGGAAGAAACAACATGGATAATTTACCTCCTATAGAATCAGACTCAACATCATCGTAAAACCCTGTATTAATCATATATGGGTACACTGTAGTTACCTTAATATTGTACTTTTCTAATTCATAACGAAGGATTTCACTTGCTGTTCCTATTCCATTTTTAATTGAAGAATAAGCTCCCCATGATGGCATTCTGAAAAAAGCCTGACCTGAAGAAACATTTACAATATGTCCTTCTCCATGTTCTTTCATTGATGGTAAGAATGCATATATATGGTATAGAGGTCCCCAGAAATTAACATCCATTAATTTCTCCCAAGTACCAAGGTCTGTATCTTCCAAATCTTGATGGTGTCCATAACCAGCATTGTTGATTAGAATATCGATGTATCCGAATTTCTTTAAAAGATCTTTCGCTAATTTGTCTACTTCTTTCCTATTGGTAACATCCACAACGTAAGTATGTACTTCAGCCCCTCTTGTTTCAAGAACCTCTTTACCTTCCCTCAAAGCATCTGGACTAATATCGGTAAGGATTATGATACTATTATCTTTAACAAATTCTCCGGCCATATTCAGTCCTAAACCTCTAGCTCCGCCTGTAATTAAAACCGTTTTTCCTTTTAATGATTTCATATTTTTGTCTTTAAAAATTAATAGTTATTCCGTGAGGCTTGTTATCTGTCAGAATTTCAAACGCAGCACTCTGCTTACATTCTAATTCATCGTGAAACCCAACTTTAGATTTCTCCTCTATTACTAGCTTACAAGAAGCTACTTTGCTATTCAGGCAATCTTTTGTCCCTCCTATTGGGTTATAGTAGTTAAGTCCTACAAAGTCTTCTTTGTTAGCTTCGATGCTTCCTGAAATTTTTACGTTTTTATCTTCGCAAGAGAATTCCCAATGAAAGAAGTCAAACTCCCCTTTAGATTTAATTCCGCTCATGATAGTATTCAACGAATACGTTTTTCCTCTGTGCCTTAGAACTAACAATGTTAAAAAGGGCGTAGAAAGCACACCTATCTTTTGTTTGGCAGTTATTATTTCTAAAAATGAATCAGGATAATTATCAAATCCAGCTACTTGTCCCCAAGCATAATAATCAGTGTGCTTTTCTCCCCAATTATGGTTTTGACTTCCAACCCAGTTGGTAATGTCTATTTTTTTATCTCCTACTGTTAATGTCCCATTGAATTTTGCAAAAGGCTGAGAAACGATAGATTTTGCTTTTGGAAAAGGAAGATCATAATAATTTAGCGGCAACAGAAAAATTGGTACTTCAGTACAATCGTATTTTAAATCCCAGCAAATATTATCGATATCACCATGTGCCTTGGTTCTCCCTAAAGTGTTATTACCAATTTTTATATCAAAATGTGTATTGTTTAAAACACACTTATCGATACTCACTTCTTGTTTAGAAGCTGTATGTCCATCTTCATTGAAATATATAGCCCAAACCTCCCCAATAGCTTTCTCATTACTTCCTTTAGGGGAAAAAATGGTATAACGAATCCAAAAAGCTTCTTTTTTGGTTGGGTGATTTGCCCTTAAAAAATAACTTTCGTAATGTCCTTTAGAAGATTCTTGATTGAATCGTAGAACATTCGATTGTGCAATTGCTTTTTGTTTTTTAATAGTCATACTTAAAATATCTTTATGAAAATAATTGCAAAAGTTTTTTCACCGTTCCTAACCCCATGTTATAAGGAGGATACTCCAACCCAAAATCCAGATTGCTTCTTTTTTGGACACTCTTATAATGTGAAAAAGTATCGAAAGAGCCCTTAAAATGATAAGCTCCCATTCCACTAGCGCCAACTCCACCAAAAGGTAATTTCTTGTTCCGATAATGCGCCATCACATCATTAATAGACACTCCACCTGAAGACGTTTTAGCTATTATCTTGTGCTGTCTTAGTAGACTGTGAGAGAATAAATAAAGGGCCAATGGTTTTGGTCTGCTATTAATAAAATTAATTACATCATCGAAATCTGTGTATTCAATAAGTGGCATAACAGGTCCAAATATTTCCTCTTGCATAATTGGATCGTCTTTTGAGACATTTCCAATAATAGTTGGTTCTATAAATAAACTATCAGCATCCGTTTTTCCTCCAACAAGAACTTTCCCCTTTTCCATTAGCCCAGTAATTCTGTCGTAGTGCTTCTTATTAATTATTCTACCATAGTTCTTGCTGTCCGAAACCTCGTTTTGATAGAATTGCTCGTATGCATTTTCAATCTCTTCAATAAACTCTTCCTTAACGTCGCTGTGGACAAAAAGGTAATCAGGGCTTATACATGTTTGCCCTGCATTGAAAGCATTTCCCCAAGCAATCCGTTTCGCAGCAATTTTAATATTCGCATATTTATCTACCACACACGGACTCTTCCCTCCTAATTCCAATGTCACAGGTGTTAAGTGATTTGCCGCAGACTTAGCCACAATTTTGCCAACTTCTTTACCACCCGTAAAAAAGATATAATCGAATTTCTCTTTTAATAGAATCGCTGTCTCCTCAACAGCTCCTTCAACCACAGCTATATATTCTTCTTCAAATGTCTCATTAATCAACTTTGCAATAACTGCAGAACAGTTAGGTGCTTGTTCTGATGGCTTTATAATAGCAGTGTTTCCGGCAGCTATTGCTCCCACCAGTGGTGACAATGTCAAATCGAATGGGTAATTCCAAGGTCCTATTATTAAGGTACAACCATAAGGATCTGGTTTTACAAAAGCCAAAGCAGGAGTAAAAAGTAAGGGTGATGCTACTCCTTTCGGAATAGACCAGTAACAAGCTTTTAACAATGCGTTTCGTGCTTCTTTTTTAACAGAGTAAATATCTGCAGCATAGGCCTCAACCGATGGACGATTCAAATCCTTTTGTAAAGCTTCAATTATCTCATCTTCGTATTTAGATAAAGCTTTCTCTAATTTAAAGAGCTGCTTCTTTCTAAACAATAAATTTTTCGTTTCATGAGAATTAAAAAACGATCGTTGTTTTTTTATAATATTTACTATCTCTTGCTTTTCCATACTCATTACTTAATGAATTTGTCCCATTTTAGCTTCCAATAGCGGCTTGTATTTAGTTAGCCCTTCTTCTGTAAGGAAAGGTTTAATTATTAACCAAATATCATTTGCTAAATCTATTAGTTCATACTTCTCATCCATTACCACACTTCTTGTTATTCTCGAAAAATATAAGTTCCAAACAATCTTCGCTTGTTGGCTATAATGCCCTTCATATTCTTCAGGTTTATAGGTTCTTGCCATTGCTCCAATGTTCATTAAAGTCACAATAACATCTATTTGATGCTTCATGTTTTGACGAAATTTCTCTGCAACTATTGGACTAATACTAATAAGGCGAACAGAATCCAAAAACATAAAGCGATACTTATCTTGAAGCTCGAATAATTTGTGTTCGATTTCCATAATCTCTACTTCCGTAGGCATTAAGGATACCTTTGAAAAAATGGCACTAATGTCGTTATCGATTACATCGAATAATTCGATAATAATAGCCTCTTTGTTTTTATAATGATAGGTCAAGTTCCCAATACTCATCCCCGCTTGATCAGCAATTTTCTGCAATACAACTTGTATTGTTCCCGCTTCATTGAACAATATCAATGCGGATTCTAGGATTTTTTGTTTTGTTTTACTCATACTGTATTTCTACCAATTACATGGCAAAAATACATAATTTTAGTAAACTCTTACTAATTATTAGTAAATACTTACTAATTTGCTTTAGTTATCCATTTACATTAATTTTAAAAACAATTAATTTTTGAACCATGAAAATTTATATTTCACTTGTATCTATACTACTGACCCTTTCTTTAAACGCTCAAAATTGTACAAGCTGTACAGTAACGATTTCAACTTTTAACAGTACTCCACAAGTGGTTCCTGCAGGAACTACCCTTTGTGTTGCTTCTGGCGCCGAATTATCAGGAAATCTAGTTATTTCAGGCGGAACAGTATGTAACGAAGGAACCATAAGTTCTCCTAATATAGCTATGAGTAGTGGTGTGATAAACAATTACGGTGTAATTTTCTCACCTAAACTTGGTGTAACAGGAGGAAATATAACCAACTATAACCTAGGAGTTGTAACAGTTGATTCTATAGGTATATCAGTTAACGGTTCTGTTATTACAAATAACCATGAGTGGACAAGTAAATATATCGGGCTTACATCCTTAGGTGGAACTCAACCTGTTTGGAACAACTCTGGATCTTTGTTCACCGACTCTATTGGAGTTACAAACTGGACAATGAATCTTTCAGGAACTTTTGTTGCAAATTATGATTTCGGTTTTAATGTCAACTCAGTTATTAATAACAGTGGTCTATTTGATGTATGGAGGGATTTTGGAAATGATGCTAGTTCCACATTTAATAATTCCGATCAAGCTACCATAGGCAGGGATTTTGGAAACGTTGGAACCGTATACAACACATGCACTATAGATGTTGGAAGGGATTTTGCAAATTCTGGTACCGTAACCGGTCCAACTACTAGCTGTGGAAAAATATCGGTTGCACAAGTAAGTGCTAACTCGGGAAGTTTTGGAGCCGATGGAAGTAATATTGATTTGTGCGATGCTACAGGAAATGGATTTGATGGTAACATTGGAACAATAGGAAACAATGTCACTAACTGTGCTTGCACTGCAGGATGTGCTCCATTGAACATTCAACAAAACGTGCTTAACAACGTAAGTGTATTCCCTAATCCTTTCAGAGACTTTACAACTTTTGAATTACAATCAGAAGGAAAATATCAAATTCAAATTTATAATCTGAATGGGAAATCAATTTTCATAGACAGCTTTACTAGCAGCAACTATAAATTGATTTCAAAAGAGTTCAAATCGGGAATTTATTTTTACAGAATAAGTCCAGAAAATGGTACTGATGCTGTTGGTAAATTGATTGTAAAGTAGCCGTACTAATTATTGTTTAAGTACTTTGAATGATTGACCTCCAACAATCAAGAAGTATATGTTGGCTGAGATATTAGTCAAATCAATTTCTTGATGCGACTCATTTACAATTCCACTTTTAATTAATATTCCTAAAGGAGAATACAACTCATAAGATAATTCTTCAACCCCATCAAACTGAATATTCACTTTGTCCAAAGTAGGATTTGGATAAACACTAACATCAGCACTATTTACTTCAGTAATCGATGTTGGACCTCCAATTAATCCATTAATATCGAATCGCATAAAGAACTTCCAAATTTCAACTGAAGCATCTATATCATAATTAGTCCCTGCACTACCGAATGCTGTTCCTGGCCAGGTATGCGCTCCACCTGTAATTTTAAAATGCTCAACAGTAACATCATTATCACCACCATTGTAAATAAAATGTTCAACCGTACTTCCATCCGTGCTATTAATATCTGGAATATTTATAGTTGTTGGTGTTGTGTTGGTATTGTTAAAATCTACCCAATATTGAACAACGTCACTAATAGGCTTTGTCCATGTCGCTCCATTATAAGGAACCGTCCCATCTGAAGTTCCGTGTATTTCTAAAACTGGAGTTGGATGCTGCGGATTACACCCATTGTATTGTAAGGGTGACATTGAACCTGTTACAGAAGCAATTGCAGCAATTTTATCACTCAACTGACACGCAAGATAATAGCTCATAAAACCACCATTAGACATTCCTGTACTGTAAACTCGATCTGAATTTATATTATAATCAATCGCTATTGAATCCAATAATGCTCCTGAAAAACCTATGTCATCCGTTGTACTTCCTCCCCAGCCTACATTGAAATGAGTGGTCCCTTGGCCGTCTAATGTGCCCATTGGGTGCACAATCAGAAATCCAGCTGTATCAGCTATAGCACGGAAATCACCATACCACATTTGTTCATTTGCATTACTTGTATACCCATGAAAATTGAAGACTAATGGAACAGCTGTGCTACCATTATAATTTGCAGGAACGTATAAAATATAATCCCTTTGTATTCCATCATGTGTTATGGAACCGTTAATTGTTTGTTGAGACAATGCAATAAACGGTAACAGTAAGGCAAAAGTACTAATCAGTAAATTTTTCATATTTCAAAATTCTAATTGAGAAATGAAAAGTAGCTAATATCACATCATCTTAAGCTAACTATTTTATAAACGGTAGTTTACTTTAAATAAGAACCTGATTGGCTTATAATATTGAGAAAATAGTATCCAATCTTTCATCTATCTCCTTTTCTGTCATCTGCTCGTAGTACTTTTTCTTGATAATATACCGATTAAAGAATCTTCGATATTTCAACGTCCCTAAAGGCTTTGCAAAGAAATATGTTTTATCCTTTTTCTTAGCATACGAAATCACCATATCATTCACATCTGTTGTACAAGGTTGGAATTGAGCTTTTTTAGGTTTAAATACCCTTCCATTTAACACCATCTTTTTCTCACTTCCTACTAAGTAGGATTTCGAATATTTATATCGACGACTTTTTACAGTAAGGTTATCATCCTTTAATTTATCTACAAACTTTGTAATAGGAGAAGCAATTGCAGCTACAACAGAAACTTTATCAATATTGATATTTGGCATGGAACGAGATTTGAATTCATAAAATCCACTTTCTGCATTATAACTAAGAGGGATTTCCGACTCCTTCCATAACGTATCTCCATCAACAACTTCAATATCGTATATTTTCATAGAAGTATCAATTTCACTAGCTGGAATTCGAATTAACATTTCTTCTTGAGCATTAATTTGTTCACCTCCAGCTGTAGCTGTACTAAATATCATTCCACCTGTCTCCAAACAATCTCCATCAGAAGACATGGTAACTGTGCCACACCTTATCATATCTTGGAGCGTATAAACCTCCTTAATATCGAAATCAACATCCTTTATTTTGTGTGGGTAAAATGTTTTGGCTTTAATATGAATTTCAGTACCCTTTTCACCATAAATTATGGTATCATTTTCAAAATGATCATCTACGAGCATATCAATTTCACCAATTGTTAGAATATGTCTAAACTTGATGACTATATCTACTCGCCTATTTTTACTCCGCCCATCTTCCGTATCGTTAGGATTAACAGGCTTAGACTTCCCAAACCCTTTAAGAGTAAACAACTCATCACGATATACCTTTGAAGGGAAAAGACTCTTAACTGAATCAACTCTTGCTTCAGACAATATTTGATTATATAAATCACCCGCCAAACCATCTGTATGTCCCTGAAGAGAAACGCTAAAAACCTCTTCATATCCGATTACATTTAATATTTCCTGCCGAAAATATACTCGAGCTTCAGGTGTTATAGAAGCTTCGTCAAGATCAAAATAAATAGCTCCTGTTAATTCTTGAACAGGTTGTTCTTGAGCTGAAGTAAAAATTGACAATAATAAACTAATCTGGAAAAATATTGATTTCATGGTGCATTATTTTATTTGGTTCATACCTTAATAACACATAGCTTCAAATAGGTTACAAATCCAACTCCATGTACTTCACTGTTGCATCTGGGTTTGGGTAATAAGCTGAAATCTCATAAAACCCTATCTTTTCATAAAGAGCAATAGCACTCTCCAATTTAGAAATAGTATCCAACCTCATTTTATTGTAACCGAGTTCTTTTGAAATTTTAATGAGCTCATCACAAAGCACTCTCCCTACCCCATTCCCTTGATAAGATTCGTAAACAAACAGCCGTTTCATTTCACAAATACCTGGCCCTAATTTTCGGCAAGCTACTCCCCCAATAACCACATTTTCTTTAGTAGCATAAATAAAACACCCCTCAGGTTCACCATACATGGTTTCGAATACTTGAAACTCTTTATCTGTGTTTTGGAAATCTAAATCCATCCCCAACCATTGCATATAATCTTTGGTTATGACTTTAGCAATCTCATAGTCATCTTTTGACTTACAAGTATGAATAGTGCATTCATTCTTCATTGACTAACCCTCTATTTTCATTAATGATTTTAGTAAATTCTGATTAGTTATTGGAATGTCCAGTTTTGATTTTCTAATTGATATTTGTACTGATGATATTTTTTGATTTTCAATTACATCGATTAATTCATCCTCAAGGTCAAAATCAAATTCAGTTATCCCTACTTTGAGCTTTTTAGAATAATCCGTATCTATTTCCATGGTATCGGACTCCATTCCTAACTCCCCTTGATCACTGAAAAATGTAATCTGACAACCATCAAATGTTTGTACCTTTAGTGGCCCTAACAACCTTAATTTTAAGTATTCAAATTCATTGAAAGCATATATTTCAGCAAATAGTAAAAAACCTTCATTCTCCCCAATAATTTGACCCTGAAATTGATCTATCTTCTCGGTCATTATCTTATCCAAGTCTCTGTCAGCAATAATCCCTAATAAATTCATTTATTTAATATTTTACAACAAGATAATTAGTATCTAGCGCCGTACAATATTATGTATTCTGGGCGACAAATAGCATATTCGATGAATTAGAATAATCTTATTTTATCGCAATAGGCCTATATTTGAATTAATCACAAACAATTATCATGAAAGCAATAGGAATATTATTAGGATTTTTATCAATATCACTTACTTCAAGTGCACAACTTCCAAATGGATCTACTGCACCTGACTTTAACCTAGTAGATATTGATGGAAACTCTCATCGTTTATACGACTATTTAGCCGAAGGAAAAGTTGTATTTCTTGAGATATTTGCCTGTCACTGCCCTTCTTGCTGGGCTTATCATAATACAGGCACGTTGGAGAGTTTATATCAAACTTATGGTCCAACTGGGACAGACCAAATAATGGTCATTATGATAGAGCATGATATTAACAATACACTCAATGAATTTGGAGGTGGAGGAAATACACAAGGAGATTGGCTAACAAATAGCACCATTCCTAAAATTAACGCGGAAGGGGATGATCGCTCTGTTTTTGGTGACTACAACCTCACATATTACCCTGTGGTATACAAAATATGCACTGATAAAACCACTGAATTAATGAGTACAAGTTTCTCAACAACTGAATTATTTCAAAAAGCGGATGCTTGTCCTGGAGCACTAAGTATAGGTGAAACAAGTGAATCTTTTGATTTCAGAATTGACAACATTAATAAACAGTTAATCTTAAACAATTACAATGGGATTAAAACCATAAACATCATTAATTTAATGGGACAGTCTGTGGAACGAATTGAAAGAATAAACAAAAATACTTTTGGTCTTTCCCAACTAACAAATGGTATTTACTTCTTGCAAATTGAATACAATAAGGAAGCAATTATTAAAAAGGTGTATTTAGAATTTTAAAATAATGTAATCTGCCCAGCTTCATCCTCTTCGTCAGAATCTTTGGTCGGATTATTTTTCTTTTTAGGTTTTTCGTTTTCGTCGTCAGTATTACCAGATGGAGCCACGTCCCATTCCATTTCAACTGGCGCATCATCTTTAACAGGTTTAGTCTTCGTAGTAGGTTTCTTCTCTTTAGCTACCTCTTCAACTATTTCAGTTTTTGCTTCCTCCACTCCTTCCGTTAGTGTTTCATCCAACACAACTTCAGTTGCAGATTCTTCAGCAGCCTTTTCAACTGATGCTTCTTCAACTACCTCAACAGGCCATTCTTCTCCTTCAACGGTTGGTAATAAAACAATCTCTTTAACCGCTAATTTGGTCAACTGATTTCCTTGTGCTTTTAAACCTTTAACATCTACAATCTCGTTTAGATCTTCCACCTTATCTTTCAGATGTTTTGTCTCTTTTAAACGCTTATTATAAACAATACTAATCTTAGGGTTTTGTTGCGTAGAAGCAACAACTAACTCAACGCCTTCTTCTTCTGGAATAAACGATACTTTTTTAGAAGAAGACTCTACCAAGAATCGTTTTATATAATACAATTCTTTAACAGAATTCCAATATACAGCTGCAACTGGATGACTTGGACTCCATTTTTCAATATGAATTAAATCATCATCAAATTTCGTTGCCAATTCAAAACCACTTAATTTGTAATTACCAGATTGATGCAGCGTTAAAATCTTATCGTCACCTCTAAATTCTCCTAACAGCATTCCTCTTCCGTCATCATTCAACCTTCGGACAACATCATCCCACCAAACTTTACGCGCTGCCAATGTAGACCCACCAACTTCTTTCCGCTCAACTTTACTTATCATGTCTTTCGTAACACGATTTCCCTTAGAGCCTCTTCCTTTAATTATTAGCTCCCCAAAATCAATGTCAAAACGCAACTTTTTCAAGTTTGGTTTTGGACGCATTTTAACTCCAACAATCTCTCTTCTACCATTCGGATTATAACTAAAGTAATGCACCTTAGAACCCGTTGCACCATTTGTTAAATCATATTCTTTATCTCTAGTAATACTGCTTACATCAAATCTTTTCATGTAAGAGGCTCCACCTTTACCGTCTTGGTAAATTAAGTGATAGATAGTACGTTTATCTCCTTTCTTCCATACACCAACATGCAAAATACCTTTTCCAACAAACTTCTTATCAGCTATACGCGTCACCAACATTTTACCTGTACTAAAGAAAACGATGACATCATCAATTTCAGAACAGTCAGAAATAAATTCGTCTTTACGCAATGTCCAACCGATAAATCCTTCTTCTTTGTTGACATATAATTTCTTATTCGTAACAATAACTTTCTTTGCAGAAATACTATCAAATACTCTTATCTCAGTCTTTCGCTCTCTTCCTTCTCCGTATTTATCCTTTAAATCTTTAAAATAATCTACAGCAAACTGAATTAAGTTATCTAAATGATGTTGCACTTCTTTCAATGCAGCTTCAATTTTAGCAATGACCTCATCTGCTTTAAACCCATCAAATCGAGAAATACGTTTTATCTTTATTTCTGTCAACCGAACAATATCTTCCTCGGTAACAGGTCTCTTTAAATGCTTTATATGTGGCTTTAAACCTTTGTCAATAGCCGAAATTACACCTTCCCATGTTTCTTCTTCCTCAATATCACGGTAGATTCTATTCTCTATAAAAATTCTTTCTAAAGATGCCCAATGCCATTGATTCTCTAGCTCTCCTTTTTTAATTTCTAACTCTAATTTCAATAAGTCAACCGTTCGATCTGTTGACCTACGTAACATATCATTCACCCCTAAGAAAACGGGTTTGTTTCTGTCTTGAATTACAGTAGAATTAGGAGAAATCGAAACTTCACAGTTGGTAAATGCATATAACGCATCAATCATTTTATCAGGAGAAACTCCTGGAGGAAGATGAATAATAATTTCAGCAACAGCCGCTGTATTATCTTCTACCTTTTTAACTTTTATCTTATTCTTTTCAGTCGCTTTTACTATCGAATCAATCAACGTATCCGTAGTTGTGCCAAAAGGAATATCCTCAATTTTTAATGTCTTATTATCTACTTTGGAAATAGTAGCCCTTACTCGAACTTTACTACCTCTTAAACCTTCATTATACCCTGAAAAATCGGCCATTCCACCATGTGGAAAATCTGGATAGATATCTACCTTCTTACCTCTTAAGTGATCTATAGACGCATCAATTAACTCAACAAAATTATGCGGCAATACCTTTGTAGCCAAACCAACCGCAATACCTTCAGCTCCTTGTGCCAATAGCAAAGGGAATTTAACTGGTAAATGCTGTGGCTCTTTATTTCTTCCATCATAAGATGAAAGCCATTCCGTTGTTTTAGGATTAAACACTACATGCTTTGCAAAGGATGTTAATCTTGCTTCAATATAACGCGGAGCAGCAGCGCCATCTCCTGTTAATGTATTTCCCCAGTTTCCCTGACAATCAATTAACAATTCCTTTTGTCCTATCTGCACCATTGCATCTCCAATAGACGCATCACCATGTGGATGATACTTCATGGTATTACCAATCACATTGGCTACCTTGTTGTATCTACCATCATCAAGCTCATTTAAAGAGTGTAAAATTCTTCTTTGTACTGGTTTTAATCCATCTTCTAAAGCTGGAACAGCTCTTTCTAAAATTACGTAAGAAGCATAATCTAAAAACCATTCTTCATACATTCCTGAAAGAGCAACAATATTATCATCGCCTCCACCTGAATCACCATCATCATCTTCTTCGTCCAAATCGTCTAGACTTTCATCCGATAGCTCTTGGTTGTCTTCAGATTGAGGCTCTTCTTGATTCAACTCTTCTTCTTCGCTATGTTCGTCTTCTGTGCTCATGGTGAGTGTTTTCTGAAAATTAATCTTGATCCAACAAGTCTTCTTCTGTTTTCAGGTTATTGATAATAAACTTTTGTCTATCGGGCGTATTTTTCCCCATATAAAAAGTTAAAATTTCTTCTATCGAGTGATCCTTAGTTACCAACACCGGTTCGAGGCGCATATCTTCTCCAATAAAGTGCTTAAACTCATCTGGAGATATCTCTCCCAAACCTTTAAATCGCGTTATTTCTGGATTTCTCCCTAAATCAGCTAATGCTTGCAAACGCTCTTCTTCCGAATAGCAATACCTAGATTCCTTTTTATTCCTTACCCGAAACAATGGTGTCTGCAATATCTTGACATGCCCTTTCTTTACTAAATCTGGAAAGAACTGTAAGAAGAACGTTAATAGTAGCAATCGAATATGCATACCATCGACATCAGCATCCGTTGCGATGATTACATGGTTATAACGAAGACCTTCCAATCCGTCTTCAATATTTAATGCTGCTTGCACTAAGTTAAACTCTTCATTTTCGTAAACTACTTTCTTCGTCAATCCAAATGAATTCAATGGTTTTCCCTTCAAACTAAATACAGCTTGCGTACCTACATCCCTACTCTTAGTTATTGACCCACTTGCAGAATCCCCCTCTGTTATAAATATAGAAGTTTCTTCTCTACGGTCATTCTTTAAGTCATTAAAGTGAATGCGGCAATCGCGTAACTTCTTATTGTGAAGATTCGATTTCTTAGCTCTATCTCTAGCCAATTTACGTATACCCGATAATTCTTTACGCTCCTTCTCTGCTTGCTTAATTTTATTCTCAAGTACTTGCGTTACTTCTGGATGCTTGTGTAAGTAATTATCCAATTTATCTTTTAAAAAGTCCATTACAAATCCACGCATAGATTTACCTCCTGGTTCAACTTCTAAAGATCCTAATTTTGTTTTTGTTTGAGATTCGAAAACAGGCTCCATCACTTTTACCGCTACAGCAGCAACAATAGATTGTCTAATATCTACTGGGTCATACTTTCCGAAGAAATCTTTGATCACCTTAGCAATAGCTTCTCTAAAAGCACTTTGATGCGTTCCTCCTTGTGTGGTATGTTGTCCGTTTACAAACGAATAATAATCTTCACCATAACTTCTTGCATGCGTAAAGGCTACTTCTATATCTTCTCCTTCTAAGTGGATAATTGGATACAATGGATCACCATCCATGTTGTTTTCCAATAAGTCTCTTAATCCATGTTTAGAATGAAAACGCTTGCTATTAAACTCGATTGTTAAGCCTCTATTCAGGTAACAGTAATTCCAAAAGAGTTTATCTAAATACTGATTTCTATAATGATAAGCTTTAAAAACATCTACATCTGGAACGAACTTCACATAGGTTCCATTCTCTTTATCTGTTTTTACTAAATCGTGGTCTTTGGTAACATTTCCTCTATCAAACTCAACAGTCTTTTCTTGTCCTTCTCTAAACGATTGAACTTTGAAATAACTTGATAATGCATTTACTGCTTTTGTACCGACACCATTTAATCCAACTGATTTCTTAAATGCTTTAGAATCGTACTTACCACCAGTATTCATTTTGGAAACAACATCTACTACTTTTCCTAATGGAATTCCGCGTCCCCAATCTCTAACAGAAACCGCATCTTCTTTTATTTTGACAACAATCCTACGACCGTTACCCATAACAAATTCATCGATACAGTTATCCACTACCTCCTTTACAAGAATGTATATACCATCGTCAGCAGACTTACCATCTCCCAACTTACCAATGTACATCCCTGGACGTAATCGAATATGCTCTTTCCAATCTAATGATCGGATATTATCCTCGGTATATTGTACTTTATCTTCAGCCATAATTTCACCCAGCAATTAAGTGGGTAAAATTAACGAATAAAAGACGTGCTAACCACCTTGAAACAAAGGGTTTTATTAACATTAACACTGTTAATTACTATGAAATTGACGGATTTTGTTGAAAAGCTATATTCGAACACCTATTATACAGACATCATCTATTTGTTCTAAATCACCTTTCCAAGCTGAAAAAGCATTTTGAATCACCTCTTTTTGTGATTCCATAGAAGCGTTTTGATTATCTAAAATCAACTTTTTAAAAGGCTTATATTTAAACTTCTTACCACGAATACCACCAAATTGGTCCGCGAATCCATCCGTAAAAACATAGACAACATCTCCTTTGTTTATTGGGACATTTAAGGTTGCAAACTTTTCTCGTAAAGGAAAGTTTCCTACTGGCTGTTTCGTAGCCTTATACTCTTTAAGTATATGTGTTTCATTAGCGACCTCCCTTGCTTCAACAACTTCATTTTCAGCTTTTTCTTTTAAAATCCAAAGAGGGTTATTAGCGCCTGAGTACTGTAATGTATTCTTTTCAAAATCAATTGCACAAAGTGCGATATCCATTCCATCTTTCACGTTTTCTCCTGACTTATCAAAACGCTCGATTACAAGATCAGTAACCTTATCTAAAATCTCTCCTGTTTCTATCAGGTCATACTCCTTCACAGCTCTATCTAAGGCATTACTACAAACAACACTTACCATTGCACCAGGAACTCCATGACCTGTGCAATCAGCAGCTGCAAAATAAACAACGCCATTACCCTTTGAATACATCCAATAAAAATCTCCACTAACAACATCTTTAGGCTGAAACAAAACAAAGCCATCTTTCAACTCTGTATTCATATCCTCTTTCGAAGGTAAAATAGCTTGTTGCAACCTTTTTGCATAAACAATACTATCCATCACTTCTTTATTTTTCTCTTCAATCTGCTCCTTTTGTATATGAATACGATTCTTTTGCTCGGTTAATTCCGCATTACTTTTATCTACTATACTTTTCTGTTGCTCAATAATTTTATTCTGTTTTCGAGAAACTCTTAACCTATTAAAGATAAACACACCAAAAAGAGCTAAAAAAGCCAACCCTATGTACAAGTACTTTTTCCCTTCTTTTTCCTTTTCTGCTTCTATCTTTTGCAACTTAACTTCCGCGTTGAGAACTTTTTGTTCCTCCGCATTTACAATACTATCTTGTGTAAGTATTTTTTCATACTCATATTTAGACTGTTGTCTAGCGGCAGTTCTCTCCGTTTCTTTGTTGTAAATACTATCACGCATTAACACATGTAATTTATACATCTTAAAAGCCGTTTTATAATCACCTTCTGCAGACGCTATTTTACTTAACAACCCCGAAGCATTACGAATAAGTTCTGGATAGCCCATAGAGTTTGAAACTTCCAAACTTTGAAGTGCAAAAACCTTTGCCTCTTTTAACCTGTTTTCTTGCAACATCAAACGCCCCAATTCTCTTGAAGTACTCGCTAAACCATTTTTGTTTCCTGTACTTTCAGAAATCGACAAACTTTCTTTATAGTATCTCTTTGCTTGTTCAATTTCATTTTTATCACTAAATGCTTCTCCAAGATTATGTAAACTATGCGATTGACCTGCTAGGTTTTTCTCTTCTCGATGTATTTCCAGCCCCTTTTCAAAATATATAACGCTTTTATCTTTATCTCCTAGCAAACCATAAATATCTCCTATGTTCGTGTAAGTGTATGCCTCCCCAATCCTATCGGAAACCTCAATTCTTAAGGTCAAACCTTTTTCAAAGTACTCCAAAGCCTTTTTATAATCCTTTTGACTTCTATAAACACTACCCAAATTAGTATACGTTGGACCCAAGGCTTCTTTATTTCCAATTTGTTCTTTTATTTCCAAACACTTATGATAATATTCAAGAGCCCTAGAAATATCACCCTGTCTATAATAAATCGTCCCTATATTGTTAAGAGACTTAGATGCTCCCAAAGTATCACCGACCTCTAACTTCAAAGTCAAACTTTTTTCATAAAAAACAATTGCTGTATCGGTATGCCCTCTTCGGTAATGAACTATCCCTATATTATTTAAAGCAATGGCAATGTTTGCTTTATCCTCATTTTCTTGATGGAGAATTAAACTTTTATCATACAACTTTATAGCATCCTCATATAACCCTCTCTTCTCCAACACATAGCCTTTATTATTATAAGCATTTGCTAGGCTCAATCTGAAAGACCTTTGCTCATCTTTCGATAAATTCGTATTCAAGTTTTTCTCAGCAATCTCTATTGCATTTTCACATAATGATACAATAGTATCAGGATTTGAAACGATATACATTTCCGACAATGCTACTAACGCACTAGCTTTTGATGTATCAGCAGTGGAATTATCATGAACAACAGCACTTAATGAATCAATCTCCCTTAGTTCATCTTCTGAAAATACTTGAGCATTCAGGTTTAACTGACCTACTAGAGTTAGTATAAATAATATAACGCACTTGATGTTCACCCCCTAAAGGTAAAAATAATCCAATAGATTTATCTATTAATTATATCATTTTCAGGATATGAAAAGTCAATTGGTTCTGGAATATCAGAAAGTAATTTTATTGAATTATCCTTAAGCTTAATCTTATATTTATAATATGTAATATACCAGCTCCGTAAATCCGTTACTTTTGTCCCAAACACTTTGACAATCGCTTTTCTCTTATTTTTAACATCAACCTCAACAAAAACATTTTCCCCTAATGGAGATGCCGGCAATTGATTTACAATTAATTCTCTTATTTCATTATGGCGTTTCACCATATCTACTACCTCTTTCATTAAAACAGGCCTCCAATCATTGCCATACTTCTTTTTCAACGCCTCATCTGTCCGTTTATTCTCTTCTATTAAGCTATCCATATTGCTTGAATACACTCCTGAACCAACTGCAACAAAATTTAGCCTCCACTTGCTCTGCACATCTCTTACAGCATTATTCTTTTCAAAACTACTAGGCCTTCCCATTTTATAAATAGTGTACTTAGCTTTCCTTTGAGAAAATCCAAAAACAGCTATAAAGAAAAAGAAAGAAACGAGAATAAACCTCATGTGTATTATTTTTTAATGACTTTCACGAACTTTACAATATCGTCTCCAATCAATTTAAAAATGTAAACCCCATTTGAGTAGTTACTCAAATCGAAACCTATTTTATGGTCTGAATTTAATTGCTGTGCAATCACTTCTCTCCCAAGGTAGTCCAAAACAATTAATTGCTTGTATCTGCTAGGGTTCTCAAATTCAATTATCACATTTCCACTTGCTGGATTTGGATAACATTTAAAATCACTTTCTGTCTCTTCAACTACCCCAACAGTACTCAAGGTTATTAAAAAGTTTTTATCTGAAATATCATAAAAAGTTCCATTATCAGCTATCACTCTAACTCTACAACCAGATGCAGTAATATTAGGCACAGTAATCGTTTCAGCTCCATCATTCGCAACATTACTTGCCAAGACAGTAGGGAAAGTAGCTCCTGCATTTGTGGACAGTAAAATATCTACAATTGAACAATTAACAGGTGAAGCGTCCGTATTTGCAACGTCCCATAATATTGTTTCAGAAGTATTACCTGTCCATGATATACCACTTGCGCTTGGGTAATCCACAACAAACGGCCCAGAGTTCCCATCAACACTAACTGTTATATCGGCATGATCATTACAACCTCCAGTCACAGAATTATCTCTCACAAAAACTCTAAAATTCATGGTTCTTGAAACAGATGAAAGCACCTCCCATGTATTTGGAGATCCAGAACTTACCGAATTAAGGTCTGGAAAATGTCTTGAAGGAGATAAATCAGGGCTATTTGACCTAAAATTAGGTCCTCCCGTAGATGTCGAAACTGGAGACTGAGTTGATATTTGATTATCCATCTGCTCCCAACAATAAGTCAATTGATCTCCATCTGCATCTGAAGCACTACATGTAAGTATAAATGGAGTATTTGCAGGAACAGAAACATTACCATTTGTTGAAGCGATAACAGGAGCCACATTACTGACTTGAGTAATCACAGGACAATTATGATTCCCCGCCGTTATAAAATCCCCTATCTCCTCTAAACTAATACCATGAAAATGGTCATCACTATTAGACTGCACATCTGGTGAACAAATACCTGCATATGCCATTATCGTAGACCCACTACCCGGCTCCATTGCAGTGCTATTATTTCTATTCCCATTACAGGAGTTATTAAAAGTATGATTCGCATCAAGTTGATGCCCCATCTCATGAGCAACATAATCGATATCAAACGGATCGCCAACAGGTGCACTACTGCCAGTAACACCTCTTGCTTTGCTATTCCCTGAGCAAACAACACCCAAGCCTGCTAAGCCTCCACTGTTTGTTCCAAAGACATGTCCAATATCGTAATTACCACCTCCTATTACATTATCCACATTATTTTGGTTTTCCATAATCATTAAACCTGGACTCCCATTTGTATAAGGATCAGAACCAGAATTTGTGTAAACTATTTGATCATTACCTGCAACAATCTCCATAGTTATAGCCATATCTCGCTCATACAGTCCATTTACTCGGTTCATCGTTGTTACCTGAGCAGCTTCTGCCAACACTACAGTACCTCCTTGAAAAGCAGTATATTCTCCCGTTGCTGCAACGGCTAATCGATAAGTCCTTAGCTCACAACTTCCAAATGTTTTACCAGAATAAAGTTCTTCCTTTGTTTCATTCTCAGAATGAACATTGCAATCCATTACTTTATCCGTGAAAAAATCGCTTCGATAATAGCTTATATAAACTTCTGTCTCACCATGATACATTGGATCAATAAAAAACGTAGATTTATTAGACATCACCATTGCATGGAAACCTAATGGCGTAATATCCATTTTACCTATTTGCGTTAGATCATCTAAACCAATTAAATCATAAGTTCGAATAGCAGGGAATTTCTCGCAAAGACCGGGGTGCATGGTCGAATTCTGTTGAACCCTGAATTTTGTAATTCTTCCATCAGGGTTTAAAAGAGAAATAATAACCTCATCCCCATTAGAAAGATCATTCCTATGTTTAACACCAACTAAAGCTTCTTTTAATCCAATCTCATCAATAGAGAGTTTCTTATACTTTCTTGCTTTTATATGTTGGACTCCTATAAACGAGTTAGTATTTCCAGTTATTTCTTCCCAGTAAGTTTCAGCCGAGACTGTTACCTGAGCGACTGTCACATAGGACAAAGCAGACAATAAAGCTGCGCTAAAAAATCTTATCATTGGTTGTTTTTGGTTCAATAAAAGTACCCGAAAACCTGATGGCAGCAAAATAAATACTTACTTATTAATGGATTGCTATTTCTTTTTAGCTACCTCAATTTTAATCGGGTTATCAACCAACTCTTTTGTCAATGCCAACTGAATGACCTCATCCATGGTTTTAACATAGTTGAATTTCAATCCTTTTAAGTACCGTGGGTTAATGTCATCGATGTCTTTTCTATTTTTTTCTGAAAGTATTAATTCAGTAATATTTGCTCTTTTAGCAGCAAGTATTTTCTCTTTAATCCCTCCAACTGGAAGCACCTGCCCTCTTAATGTAATCTCACCCGTCATGGCTAACTGACTCTTCACCTTCCTTTGTGTAAACAAAGAAGCTAAAGCCGTTAACATTGTAATCCCAGCGGAAGGACCATCTTTTGGCGTTGCTCCTTCTGGAACGTGAACATGAACATTATAGCTATCAAAAACTTCTTGCTCAATTCCTAAACTACTGCTATGTGCTTTTAAGTATTCCAATGCAATCACTGCGGACTCTTTCATTACATCACCTAAGTTACCCGTAAGCGTTAGCTTTCCAGTTCCTTTAGTAAGTGAAGACTCAATAAAAAGTATCGTCCCTCCAGTCCGTGTCCATGCTAATCCAGTTACGACTCCTGCTACCTCATTCGTTTCGTAACCATCTTTCTCGTGTGCTGGCCCTAGTATTGTTACTAAATCAGATAGTCCAATTGCAACATTATACTCTTCATCCATTGCAATTTGTTTTGCTCTATAACGGACAACTTTCGCGACTCTTTTTTCTACTCCTCTAACACCACTTTCATTGGTATAAGATTCAATTATTTTCTCAACAACCTTATCATCTATAGAAAACTGCTTTTCTGATAAACCATGTTCTTTTACTTGTTTAGGTGTTAAATGTCTTTTTGCGATTTCAATTTTCTCTTCAACAGTATATCCATTAACTTCAATTATTTCCATTCTATCCAACAACGCAGGCTGGATTGTCCCTAAATCATTTGCTGTTGCAATAAACATTACTCTAGATAAGTCATATTCAATTTCTACAAAATTATCTTGAAAAGAATCATTTTGAGCCGGATCAAGAACTTCTAGTAAAGCAGATGATGGATCTCCATGATTACTCTTTCCTACCTTGTCAATTTCATCCAACACAAAAACAGGATTAGAAGATTCTGCCTTTTTAATATTAGTCATTATACGACCTGGCATCGCTCCTATATATGTCTTTCTATGCCCCCTAACCTCAGCCTCATCATGAACCCCTCCAAGTGATACACGAACATATTTCCTTCCCACTGCCTCTGCAATTGACTTACCTAAAGATGTTTTACCTACACCAGGAGGTCCATACAAGCAAAGGATTGGAGACTTCATATCACCTTTTAACTTTAACACAGCCAAATACTCAATAATTCTTTCCTTCACTTTTTCTAATCCGTAGTGATCTCTATCTAAAATTTTTGTTGCGCGTTTTAAATCAAACTTATCTTTGGTATATACATTCCAAGGCAAATCCAGTAACAATTCACAATAATTCGATTGTACACCGTATTCCGCTCCTTGCGGATTCATACGTTCTAGCTTGTTCAATTCTTTATAAAAAGCATCCGACACTTTGGTCGACCATTTTTTCTTAGAAGCACGACTGCGCATATCGTTAACTTCTTGTTGAACTGGATTATCCCCTAACTCATTTTGTATCTCCTTCATTTGTTGGTGTAAGAAATACTCTCTTTGTTGGCGATCTAAATCTGTACGAACTTTAGATTGAATATCATTTCTAATCTCTAAAACCTGTAACTCTTTATCCAAGTGCTTCAATAATAAATTAGCTCTTGCTTCTAAATTGACTTCTTCCAATAACCCTTGTTTTTCATCAACCTCAGCCTGCATATGAGAAGAAATAAAGTTGACTAAGAAAGAAGAACTTTCAATATTCTTTATCGCAAAAGAAGCATCGGAAGGGATATTTGGCGATTGCTTAATGATCTGCAATGCCATATCCTTTAAAGTATCGAAAAGAGCAGTTAATCGCTTATCAAACTTCTTTGGTTTGTCATCTAAAAAAGTGACTATTTGAGCTTTTAGATAAGGCTCTTCTTGAACAGCAGAAATCAATTTCAGTCTTTTTTTACCTTGAATTATTACGGTTGTACTACCATCAGGCATTTTCAACATCTTAATAATCTGCGCAACCGTACCTACTTCATATAAATCTTCGAAACTTGGATTCTCTAAAGCAGAATCTTTCTGAGATACTACACCAATAATTTTATCTGAACTATAGGCATCTTGCACTAGTTTAATAGATTTATCCCTCCCTACTGTAATAGGAATAACCACCCCAGGAAATAGCACATTATTTCTTAATGATAAAATGGGAAGCTGCTCAGGCACTACCTCATTATCCATCCTTTCCTCATCCTCTGCAGATATTAAAGGAATAAATTCTGTTTCTTCTTCTCCCATACTTGCTATATCTATCCAATCATTTTCTGATAAAAAATCACTCATTGCTTTCCAATCTATTTTCAAACGTCATATTGGCAGTAAACACTACTGCTTCCTATTCCATTAATTATCTAAAATTAGAGTTTATATGTACAAACGTCATTAACACTAGTCAAACGTACATATTCTTCATTAAACTCTACCAGTCTCTTGTCAAGGTATATGCCAATCAATAAACACTGAAAGAATGTCACACTTTATCCATTTTTCACGTCAAGAAACCTTTTTTTATGACGTCACTAACTTTATAGTTATTAACCAAATGAACTTTTCACAAGAAAAATAATACGGTTTTTCGCGTATAATATACAAGTACCTAAAATATGATTTAGGTCATGTTTTCAAGAAACAAACCTCAATATTTTAGCTAAGCTATTTCGATAGACAGATGACACAATTGTAACTAAATACGGGAATAAATTTCTTCTTGCTTGAATCAAAGCAACCGTAACTAGTATTTCATTGACTTTTTTCAAGCAACAAGAGCAAACCTTAATTATTAATTAGGCAATAATTAACAACATGAAAAAATTAGATGAATTAATTAAAGAATGTAAAGATTTAGCATTCGATTTAAACTTTTCCAGAGCAAAAGCATGGAAAGAAGAAAAAGAAGGAAGAGTTTTAGTTGGTTATATGCCAATATATTTTCCCAGAGAAATTATACATGCTGCTGGCGCTATGCCAGTTGGAATATTTGGAGGTGGTGACAATAAACAAATTATAAAAGGTGATGCATATTACCAATCATATATATGTCATATACCTAGAAGTATTATAGAGATTGCTCTTGACAAACATATGGACCATATTGATGGCTTCATCTTCCCTTCTATTTGCGATGTTATTAGAAATCTATCTGGAATTTTCAAACAACAGAAACTTGGGAAATTTGTGAAGTACATGGATTTTCCACAGAACTTTTTACCTGAAATTGGTGGTGTTTTCTATCAACAAGAAATGGAACACGTTCTTAAATACATTAAAGAGATTAATGGAAAGGCTCCTACAGCTGAGGAGTTAAATCATTCGATTGACTTATATAATAAGAATAGACAGCTAATTGAATTTATATATGACATTAGACAAGAGTTTCCTTGGAGACTTACCATAGAAGATGTTTACACAATTGTAAGAGCTGGAACTGTTATTCCTGTTGAGGAACATAACGCAATTTTAGAGCAAATTTGTGAACACATTAAAGAGGACATAGGAACTCCACAAGATAAAATTAAAGTAGTTATATCTGGAGCATTCTGTGAGCAACCATCTTTAGGATTAATTAAAGCAGTTGAAGAATCGGGATGTTACGTTATAGATGATGATTACATGTTAGGATCAAGAATGATTTTAGGAGATATCGATTCTAGCACTAATAATCCTTTAGAAGCAATTGCACTTTCATACATAAACCAAAGTCAATACTCATCTTCTATTTATGATGTGCATGATCCAAAAGAAAACAGATTAGCAAAAATTGTGAAGGACCGAGGTGCTGATGGAGTAATATTTGCTTCAGCAAGTTTCTGTGACCCGAGTTTATTAGATGCTCCAATTTTTCAAAATGCATTCGATAGAATGGGAATTAGATATATCGCTTTCCAGTATAGCGAAAACATCAATCAATATAAAGTAATTAAAGAACAAGTAGGAACTTTCTCAGACTCTATTAAGCTTTGGGAAGACGAACCTGTTACAGTATAATTAAGAACCCTTTAAAACATTATAAAATGGCAAAAGAAGCACAAAAAGAAAAAAGTATGATTCTCCAAAAGGAGATGATTGAAGGGCTATTTAATGACCTAGCAAATGCTAAAGAATTAGGCAAAAAAGTCTGTTATACATTTATTCCAGGGAATCTATCGGAGCTTATCAGAACATTCGATATGCTTCCTGTGTATCCAGAAATTAATGCATTGCAAAGTGCAATGCGTAAAAAATCTGGAGCATATATTAAAGAGGCAGAACGTAATGCACACTCAGAAGATGTTTGTACGTATGTTAAATGTGACGTTGGAATGATGATGAAAGGAAACATTGGTCCTACCGGCATGAAAATACCAGAACCAGATGTATTATTATTAAGCTATACGGGTTGTTTCACTTTTTTAAAATGGTTTGAGACATTAAAAAGAGAATATCCTGACGCAAAAGTGATCATGGTTCATACACCTTATCAGGAAAACGCTGAAATGACCCCTGAAATGACACAGTATATGGTAAAACAATTCAAAGAGGAAGTAATCCCTCAAATGGAGGAAGTTACTGGGATTAAATACGACGAGGCGAAATTGCAAGAGCATTTAAGATTATCTGCTATTTCAGAAGATTTGATTACCAAGATTTTTGATACAACCAAACATAGGCCTTCTCCTATCGATGCTTATTTCGCAGGAGTTTATTACATCGGTCCGATTAATATTGGATTTAGAGGTACACAAAAAGCTGTGGATTATTACGAAGAATTATTGAAAGAAATCAATATAAGAATTGAAAATGGGCAGGGTCCTATTACTCCGGAAGGTGAAATGAAAGAAGAAAAGTACAGATTGGTTGTTGAAGGACCTCCAAACTGGACAAGTTTCCGTGAGTTCTGGAAAATTTTCTACGATCAAGGTGCTGTAATTGTTGCTTCATCCTACACTAAAGTTGGTGGGGTTTATGACTATGGATGGAGACATGATCCGGAAAGACCTTTAGAAGCACTTGCTGAATATTGTATGAACTGCTATACAAACATGAACATTCCGCAGCGTATTGATTTATTGAAAAAATGCATTACTGATTACGATGCTGATGGATATGTAACCAATTCTATTAAAAGTTGCAACTCGTTTTCTGCTGGACAATTAGGAATGATGCGTGAAATTGAAGACAGCCTGGAAGTTCCGGTTGGGTTTATCGAATCGGATTTAGTTGATCCTCGATACTTTTCATTTTCAAACATTAAAAACAGGTTGGAATCTTATTTCCAAATGCTCGAACAGCGTAAAAACATGGAAAAAGAAACGGAAACGGTTTAGTTATTAATTGATTAAAAAAAATGTAATGGATAAGTATTATTTAGGAATTGATTTAGGCTCAACCACTTCAAAAGCGGTTATCATAAACGAAAAAGATGAAATTATTGGTAGAGGAATAACCAATACAAGAGCCAATTATAAAGTTGCTGCCGACATAGCACAAGAAGAGGCTATTTACGATGCTCGATTTACCCTATTATCAAACAGGATAAAGGACGACATGGAAGATAAGCCTGAGTTCAATAAGTACATGAAAGACATTCGAAGCGTTTTTCAATACCGTCAATTTAAACGAAGAATGGATAGTTTGGAAGCAATGCTAAACCAAACAGTATCCAATTTCGGATATGAAAATAAAGAGGACATTTCTGTTGAGTTAAAGAAAATCATCGAAACTATTCGACCACAAATTAGAAATGAATTTGTCAACGAAGATTTAGGTTCTAAAAATCAATTTTTTAGAGATATCGTTAGTGAGCGTTACAATAATGAAGTTGAAAAAGTTGAAAAACCACTTTTTGAACCCTTAATGCTTGCTTTTGACAAGAGTATTACTCCTGTAGAGAACGAGATGGTGAAATTCAACTTTAAAGAATTGGTGAGTGAATCCATGAAAACTTTGGAAGAGAAGTACAAAGGATTAGTAGATGAACAAGAAGATGGCAGCAAAGAGGATTGGTACTATGCAGAATTAAATGCAGTTAAAAATAACTACAAGAATGTAGAATCTACTTTGCGTGCTCATATCGATGAAATTGCAAATCAGAATATTCACATTACTACGATGGTAGGAACTGGTTATGGTCGTGCACTTTTACCTTTTCCTGAGGATTGTATTAAATCAGAAATTTTGTGTCACGCTTTCGGAGCACATGCAATATTCCCAAACACTAGAACAGTTTTGGATATTGGAGGTCAAGACACTAAAGCAATTCAGGTTGATAGTCACGGTTTAGTAACAAGTTTCCATATGAATGATAGATGTGCTGCAGGTTGTGGTCGTTATTTAGGATACATCGCTGATGAGTTTGGTATTTCGCTGAATGAATTAGGACCAGAAGCCATGAAAGCAGATAAGGAAACAACCATCTGTTCTACGTGCACTGTATTTGCTGGAGCTGAAGTAAAGGAGTTATTACATAATGGTGAGAAAAGACCAAATATACTGGCAGGATTACACAAAGCAATTATCCAAAGAGCTATGTCATTAATCGCTCGTTCTGGAGGAGTTAGAAATGAATTCACTTTTACTGGTGGAGTTGCTAGAAACCAAGCAGTAATAAAATATGTGAAGCAAATGGTAACTGAATCCTATGGAGAAGTTACTATGAATATTCACACTGATTCTATTTTTATGGGAGCTTTAGGTGGAGCTATGTTCGCAAGAAGAAATATCGAAGTAGACTTACCTACCAAGCAAAAGAAAATGAAAAAAGTAACATCATAATTAGCACCAAACTAAAAACAAAGAACAATGAGTGATACAATATATACAATGGGGATGGATGTAGGCGGTAGTTACGTTAAAGGTGTAATTATGACTTATAATCATGAAACAGGAAACCATGAAATTCTTGATAAACAAACTGAAAAAATCAGAAAAAGAAACCCAAAAGATGTGGTGGTTGACACAGTAGACTTGCTATTGGAACGAAACAATTTAAACTACGATAAAGACATTGCATATCTTGCTTCTACGGGAGAAGGAGAAATGGTGGAGAAGAAAACTGGACACTTTTATAGTATGACTTCTCACTCTAGAGGAGGTAAGTTTTTTGACAATGAAGCTAAAACAGTAGTTGACATGGGAGGACTTTATGTTCGTGCCATTAAAATTGATGAAAGAGGAAAAGTTTTGGACTACAAAATGACGGGACAATGTGCTTCAGGGTCAGGTCAGTTTATCGAAAACATTTCTAGATATTTAGGTTTAGCTATTGAAGAAGTTGGTCCCATGTCGCTGGAAGCAGACAATCCAGAAGTTCCTTCAGGAATTTGCGCGGTATTAGCAGAAACAGATGTTATTAATTTAGTTTCCAAAGGGCTTTCTACAGCAAATATTGTTAAGGGAATTAACCTATCCATTGCAGCAAGAGTAGTAAAACTTCTTGGTTCTCTAAAGGCAGAATCTCCGATTATTTTAGTTGGCGGAATGGGCATGAATACCGGAATGCTACAAGCCGTTGAAGAGCTGTCTAAAGACAAGAAAAAAGTAGACATGAAATTTGTATCTAGTCCAGACTCCATTTATTCTGGAGCAATAGGTGCAGCCTTATGGGGTGGGTTTAGATATTATAAGTTGAAAGAAAAAGAAGCTGCAGTTGTGGCATAATTAGACAGGAATGAACAATTGAACGTCATTGCGAGGAACAAAGCAATCTCACCAAAAGATTGCTTCACTCGTACCTCGTTCGCAATGACGAAACAGAACAAGATGAAAGAACTCCATTCAGAATATCAACTTGGTGACATCATACCAAATATCGCTACTTTTTTGAAAAGGAATGTGGTGAAATTCCATGACCGATATGTTTATCAAGAAAAAAATGCAAATGGAGAATATGAAGGAATAAAATGGGAGTATCTCTATGACAACATTGAAAAAATAGCTTTCAATCTAAATCAAGCTGGTTTCAAGAAAGGTGAAAAAATGATTCTGTTCACAAGAAACAGAATGGAAATGCTTGAACTTGAACTAGCAATAATGGCTTATGGAGGGGTTACCGTTCCAATTTTCGCTCATTTCAAACAAGATACAGCAGAATTATTAATAAATCATTCTGGAGCGACTTGGATGGCAGTTGCTGGTCAGGAACAAATGAACAATCTAGGTGGAGAATTAAATCAATTAAAATCAATTTTCCATTTTGATAAAGTTGATGATAATAGATATGGAAATTTAATGCCATTTTCTGAATTGCAGAAAAACATTCCTCAAGGAGAAAAGTCTTGTATAGACGAATCCATTGATTCAGATACTATATGCTTAAACATGTATACTTCTGGAACAATGGGAACTCCAAAATGTGTTCAATTGACGCACAAGAATATTTTATCACAGCAAGCAGCATTAGATATTATTTGGGACGTCAATGAAAATGATCGATTTTTAGCTTATTTACCTTGGCACCACAGTTTTGGAGGGATCTTTGAATTATTTACAGCACTTTACAATGGAGCTACCTATTATCTAGAAAGTAGTTATGGGAGAGATGCTAATTCAATTTTTGAAAATTGGAAATTAGTTCGCCCAACCATTTTCTTTAGTGTTCCTAAAGTTTATCAATCACTTTATGAAAAAACTTTAGCGAGTAAAGAAGCTGAAGATATATTTTTTAATTCTGGACTTAAATTCATATTTACTGCTGCTGCAGCACTTCCGGAAAAACTATCTCAAGAATTTCAAAAAAGGAACATCCCTGTTATTGAAGGCTGGGGACTAACTGAAACCTCTCCATGTTGCACGTTGACAGACCCTAATTTAAAAAGGGTCTCAGGTGTTGTTGGGAAACCAATACCAGGTGTCAGCATTAGAATTGCTGACGATGAAGAAATACAAGTCAAAGGACCAAATGTTATGGTTGAGTACTACCATAATGACGAAGCCAATAATGGCGTTTTTACTGAAGACGGTTGGTACCGCACCGGAGATGTAGGTGCATTAACAGAAACGGGATTAAAATTAATTTCTCGTAAAGACAGAATTTTCAAGCTTTCAAATGGAGAAAAAGTTGTTCCTACAGACTTAGAAAAAGTAATCGAATTAAAATGCCATTATGTTCAGCATGTAATTATTTCTGGAAGTGGCGAAGACCACCCAGTGGCATTAATTTTTCCAAATAGAAAAATGTTGGAAAAACCTGATTATCAAATGTCACCTGAGGATGGCTGTTTTGTTCCAAGAAGTTTAAATGAATTGGGAAGATGCTTGCAAGGTTGTCTGCAAGATGCCAATTGTGATATAAAACAAAAGTTTTCTAAAATAAAATCAGCTGCAATTATTAATAGTGAATTATCACTAGATGACAACACACTTACACCTTCTATGAAGGTTGCGCCAAAAAATGTTTTAGAAAGATACAAAACTCACCTGATTAATATGTACGGAGAAGATGTACCTACTGACGAGGAAGTTTATGTAGTTGAATTAGATGTTAAAAATAATATAGCTAGAAAAATTGTACAAGATTAAGACCACATCATTAATGAAGGAGATAATGGGTAATTATTTCCAATCATTGGAAACCGGCAACCTGCCTACCGGACAGGCAGGAAAGAAAATTGCTTGGTGCACAAGCGTTGGGCCTGCTGAATTGCTACGTTCTTTCGGTTTTGAAGTTTATTTCCCTGAAAATCATGGCGCTCTTTTGGGAGCTACCAGAACTGCAATGGATTTTATTCCAGAAGCTATAAAATGTGGATTCTCAGGACATGTATGTTCATACACTACTGCAGATATAGGGGCTTATTTGAAAAAGGAAACACCTTTACAAAAACACTATGGAATGAAAGGCGCACCAAAGCCTGACTTGATAGCATACAACACGAACCAATGTCGTGAGGTGCAAGATTGGTTTACTTGGTTCGCAGATGAATTCGACTGTCCAATTGTAGGTATTCAACCACCTCGTCATGTTGATGAAGTGACTCAAGAGGAAGTTGAGCTCGTTGTCAAGCAATTTAAGAACATGATTCCGGCTTGTGAAAAAGCAAGTGGGCAAAAATTCGATTTAGATAAATTTAAAGAAACGGTTCGATTAAGTAAAGAAGCTACTTTGTTGTGGCAAAAAGTATTAAAGACATCAGCCAACGCTAATTCTCCTCTAAGCTTTTTCGACGGCACCATTCACATGGGACCAATAGTAGTATTACGAGGGACACAAACCGCAAAAGACTACTACACTACTCTATTAGCTGAGCTTGAAGAAAACTTAAAAAATAATGAAGGGTTTTTACCTGAAGCGAAAACACGAATTTTCTGGGAAGGAATGCCGATTTGGGGGAAGCTCAGAATGATGAGTGATTTATTCACAACTAACGGTTCTGCTGTAGTTGCCTCTACGTATTGCAGTAGTTGGGTATTCGATAAATTTGATGAAAACAATCCATGGGAATCAACTGCTAGAGCGTATACCGAAATCTTCATTAACCGAAGTGAAAAAGCAAAAATGAAAATGCTTTCTGCTTGGTTCGAGGAATACAACATTGATGGCATTGTATATCACGATACAAAAACATGTTTCAATAACTCAAATGCAAAATTTGGAATGCCCCAACGATTAAGCAAAGAAACAGGAGTTCCATCTTTAATAATAGAAGGTGATTTATGTGATTTACGATTCTTCTCAGAAGGACAAAGCACAACCAAAATTGAAACTTTTATCGAACAATTAGAAGATACTAAAATGGTTATTTAATGAACAAAAACAACAGCATAAAAATTGGAATCATTGGACTAGGTCCAGTAGGAATGATATTGGCGGACAAATTTCAAGAAGCCGGCTGTGACGTATCTTTATGTGTTCGAAACGATGTAAAACGAAACAAAATAATATCAGAAGGAATTGTTCTGGAAAACGTTATACAATCCTATTCCAAGTTTGATCATGTTGTTAAAAGTATTAAGGAATTCGAAAATTTGGATTTAGATTATCTTGTTTTTGCTTTAAAATCATACCAAGTAGCCAGTGTTTTAGAAGAAGCTGAATCCTTAAATACTGAAAAACTAACAGTAGTAGCTGCACAAAACGGGATTGATATTGAAGAGTTACTCATTCCTACATTTGGGGAATCAAAAATCTTGCGAATGGTTGTTAACTATGCTGGAAACATGGTGACTCCAAATACGGTAAAAGTTACTTTTTTCACACCTCCAAATTACATTGGATCAATCAACGATGCAAAAACGAAAGAAGCAGAAGTTCTGGCAGATATGTTAAGTGACGTTGGACTAAAAACAAAAGGCATTGATTCATTTGAACTATTAAAAAGAAGTTGGGAAAAAACAATATTAAACTCCTCTTTAAGTGCTCTTTGTGGGGTAGGAAGGCTAACTATGGCTGAAGCCATGAACGATCCTGACACTGTTGAACTCATTGAACAAATCATTTCTGAAGCAGTAGTTGTAGCTGAAAATGAAAAAATTCGTTTTCCGGACGATTTCATTCGACAATGTATGCGCTACTTAAAAAAGGGAGGTGACCACTTCCCTTCTCTAGCAATGGACATCATTAATAACCGACAGACTGAAATCGATTATTTTAATGGTAAAATTGTCGAATATGGACGAAAACACTATGTAAGAACCTCCCTTAATTTGTCTTTTACCAACATGGTGAAAGCCATGACCAACAAAAACATTCTTTCTAGAATACCAGGCGTTGCAGGAGATGTAAACCGCAGAATACTAGACAAGGGAATGGTGAATAAAAATAGTTCACCTGCTTCTCATAAAAATACCAACTGCTTTTTAGGAGTTGATTTAGGCTCCGCCTATTCAAAAATAACTGTTATCGACGACAAAGGAAATCCAATTTTCCGATATGATCTACCTATTTATAGCACTGATAGGCAAGCTTTAAAAAATGTAATGACAACCATTGCTTCTAATTTCACAATAAAATACAGTTGTGCTACGGGATATGGAAGAAAACATTTTGCCGATACTGACATTATCAAAACTGAAATTAACTGTGCAGCAACAGGTGTCTCTTTTACCCACTCTGGAGAAAAAAACATTATCGACATAGGAGGTGAAGACATTAAAATTATTAAATGTGATGAACAGAATCATGTAAGTAATTTCTACATGAATGATAAATGCGCTGCTGGAACTGGTTCTTTCTTATCAGAGATTGCAGAAAGAGCTGAAATCAACATTACTGAAATGAGCACATTGGCTTCCTTATCTACTTATGATAAAGAACTAAACAGTTTCTGTACAGTATTCGCCAAAACAGAAATAATGAATTGGATTTTTGATGGAATGACAACACAAGACATTGCACGTGGAATCTACATTTCAATTGCGAATAAAGTTGCAAAAATGCGTTTGGAACCAGGAATTCCGACTTACATGATTGGTGGAGTAATTGCGCATCACCCTTATCTAAAAGTATTACTTAACGAAAAATTTGACAAAGACATTCAAATAATTGAACATCCGCAACATATAGTTTCCTATGGAGCTGCAATAACCGCTATGTACAACTACGACAAAGAAAAAAGCACTAAAACTTCTACTACAAAAAAATCAGAAGAAATTAAAAACTAATGACTGTTTTAGATAAAAATATCAAACAAGAAACTACACACAAAGAATTATGTGTAATTGGTATTGCAAGAGTTTTAGCAGCTTTAAACGTTGACATCGTAACAAACGTTCCTGGTTCAGGAAGCGAAAACATACTAGCCAATTACAATTTAATTACAGGAAATGAACAACCCATTTCTTTTCATGAAGAAGTAGCTTTTACCATTGCACATTCAGGGGCAATACTAGGAAAAAGATCCGCTTGCTTAATAAAATCACACGGACTAGTTAAAGCTGGGAATAGCGTTATGGATGCTATGTCATGTGGTACAAATGCTGGAATGGTTTCATTTATTCTATCTGACAAACTAGGATCTCATTCAGATAATATTTTTGACGTTGAGCCATTTATGGATGGGTTACAACTACCATTCTTTCGTTTAAAAAAAGAAAACATATTCTCGAGTATTAAAAATGCTTACGAATTCTCAGAATTATGGAAGTTGCCAGTCGCAATTCTAGTGGACGATAAGATTCTTAATGAAGAAGTAAGCTACACATGTATTAATGACGGTTTTAAACCAGTCAAATATGAACGAAACATCTTTCAAAATCTTGTTTGCCCTGTCTTTGGCAAATTTCAATTCAATGTACTTGAAAGTAAATTAAACAGAATTGACTGGAATTCGAATGTGCCACCTAAGCCACCACTTATTGATGGAAATCTTCCTGAAGCATGGCAACCAACAATCAAAACTTACAAGCCTGTCTTTGAATATTTCAAAAACATTAGAGGAAGTCTAGTTTGTGGGGACACTGGAATCTCAAGCCTATTTGCTTTTGAACCATATAGTTGTGTAGACATTACAACCTATATGGGAGGAAGTTTACCACTTGCTATTGGAGGTTATTTAGCAGGACACAAGGATTCTTGGGCTATATCAGGAGATTTTGCATTTATCTCAACTGGATACCTTGGGTTAATTGAAGCTAAAATGAGAAACATTCCATTAAAAGTTATGATTTTCAAAAATGATATCGCACAAACTACTGGAGGACAACCAATTTCTCCAGATTTATTAAACATACAACTTGCAGGCTTTGAAAACTATTGCACTTATACCAAAATAGACAACAAACTGGAAGCTACGTTGGAAAAAGCGCACAATTCAACTGAAATGCAGATAATAATTATTGAATGTTAAAACAGCTGAGATGGACTTTAATGAAATTAAAAATATAATAAAACTCTCTCAAAATGAGAATCTTTTAGGCCCCTCTCCTAAAGCATGTAAAGCTATTCTGGAAAATAGCATTAAAATGTTTCAATACCCTGAACCACATTCAGCCACTCTCCAAAGTAAAATAGCAAGTAAATATCAAGTAGAAGCAAAAAATGTATTTGTTTGTGCTGGTCTAACAGAAGCTCTAGACATTCTAATCAGAAACTTTATTGACAAAAGTGAAAACATCATTATTCCAAAATTATCATTCGTTGCCTACAAGCTACTTGCTAAAGTATTTGGAATTGAAGTTCGTTTTTCAGAAATGGAAGACTATAAAATTGACGTAAATTCTATATTGAATCAATACAACAATAACACGAAAGCTATATTAATTGCAAGTCCCAATAACCCTACAGGAACTGTATTTTCAGAGACCGATTTACTAAAACTATTAGACCACATTTCTCCAAATACTTATCTCGTTCTTGATGAAGCTTACGGCGAATACGCTACGAGAGAGAGTTATCCAAACGCTCTAGCTATTCAGAAAAAGTACCCAAACTTAATCGTAATGCGGACTTTCTCTAAAATTTACGGACTAGCAGGGCTTAGAGTTGGTTATGCAATCGCTAATTCTGAAATAATTGAAAAGTTCGAATATTTTCAAGCTCCATTTACAGTAAATCAAATGGCTTCCGTTGCTGCAATGGCTGCTATTGATGATGAAGATTATGTGGCTGAAAGCTCTTTTATCAATAAAAAAGAAAGAGATATTCTTTTCTCAGAACTTACAAAACTTGGATATAACATTGTGCCATCAGAAAGCAATTTCCTATTTCTACATTTTCATACACAAAATGAAAGAGATAGAATCTCCGATTCTCTCAATTCAAAAGGTGTTATAGTTCGAAACATGGATGCATTTGGAGACGAAAAAGCTTTAAGAATTAGTGTTGGCCGACCTGAAATGAATAAAACTGTACTTAACTATTTAAAAACGGATTTAATAAACGCTTAATGAATTTGGAAATGACTCAAATCATATTATTTCATTGAGTTTAACTCTATATTCACGCAACAAAAAAAAGAAAATAATGAAAGGATTTCACGATAAAGAAAAAGGGGTTGGAATAACCTATGATGATATTTACCTAATCAACGGAGCAAGAACTCCTTTTGGTAAATTATGTGGAACGTTAGGAAACGTGTCTCCTACTGATTTGGGGATATATGCTTCAAGAGCAGCTATTGATAAATCCGGAATAAAAGGTGAAGATATTGACCAATTGATGTATGCCAACATCGGACAAAGTTCTGCAGACTCTTATTTTTTACCTAGACACATTGGTTTATATGCAGGTATTCCAGAAGGAATTCCAGCTGTAATGCTTCAACGTATTTGTGGATCTGGTTTTGAAACAATTATCGCTGGAGCCGAACAAATATCTCTAGGAAAAGCAAGTACAGCTTTATGTGGAGGAACTGAAAACATGACCCTATCTCCTACTGTCAGCTTTGGAAATAGAATGGGATATGGATTGGGAAGGATAGATTTTAAAGATATGCTTTGGGAAGCATTAAACGATACAGCTGCTGTCCCAATGGGATGTACAGCTGAAAATGTTGCCACAAAACATGGCATCACAAAGGAGGATGCAAATGTTTTTGCTAAGCTTTCAATTGACAGATACATCGCAGCAAAAGAAAGAGGTTTCTTTGACGATGAAGTAATAAAAATGAATTCAACCGTTTTTGAAACAGAAGGTCTAAACCCAAGAAAAGTTAGGTTACCAAGAAAAGCTATTGACTTTACAACTGATGAAAATGTTCGTCCTGCAGATTTAGAGTCAATGGCAAAATTGCCTACTGTATTTGCCAAAGATGGTGTTCAAACCGCGGCTAATTCAAGTGGAATTGTGGATGGTGCTGCCTCTGTTGTAGTAGCAAACAAGGAGTTTATTGATGCTAATGGATTAAAACCATTAACCAGAGTTGTTGCTTCTGCGACAAGTGCTCTAGACCCAAAAGTTATGGGATTAGGACCTGTCCCTTCAATCCGTTTAGTATTAGAAATGGCAGGTTTAACTATTGAGGACATAGGTTTATTTGAAATCAATGAAGCATTTGCAGCACAATTTATCGGCTGCGAAAAAGAACTAGGCTTAAATAGAGACATATGTAATGTTAATGGTGGTGCAATTGCATTGGGACATCCATTAGCAGCAACAGGAACAAGACTTTCTTTAACATTATCCAGAGAGATGCAAGCAAGAGGAGTAAAATATGGAATCGCTTCAGCATGTATAGGTGGTGGACAAGGAACCGCAATTTTATTTGAAAATCCAAACGCATAAAACAATAGTAATGGGAGAATTAAAACAATGGCAAATGACGGAATTAAACAAGGAGTTTTCTTTGGTTGAGTCTGATTTGCCAACTATTAACGAAAACGAAGCAGTTGTTAAAATAGCAGGCTGTGGAGTCTGTCATACCGACTTAAGCTTTTGGCATGATGGCGTTCGTACAAAAAAAGAAATGCCTTTGACTTTAGGTCACGAAATAAGTGGCGTTGTTGTGGACGGACCAGAAGAGTTTAAAGGAAAAAATGTTATTATTCCAGCAGTACTACCTTGTGGAGACTGTGAACTTTGTAATAAAGGGCGTAGTAACATGTGTCAGAACCAATTAATGCCAGGAAATGATTTCCATGGTGGCTTTGCTTCACACATTGTAGTCCCTCATAAATATTTATGTCCAGTACCTGATTCGATGCTAGAGAAGTACTCTTTAGAAGAACTTTCTGTAATTGCAGACGCCATCTCAACTCCCTATCAAGTAATGAAAAAATCTGAATTAGATTCAGATGATTTAGCTATTGTTATTGGTGTTGGAGGCGTTGGAGTTTACGGAGCCTTAATCGCTAAAATAATGGGAGCTAAAGTTCTTGCTATTGACATTAACGATGAAAAATTAGCCAACGCCAAGAAACATGGTGTAGACGCTACTCTAAATTCCAAAGGGATGTCGCACAGAGATATTAAAGGAAAAGTTAGAGAAATTGCTAAAGAATTAGGTGCTTCAAAATTCGGATGGAAGATATTTGAATTTTCAGGAACAACACCAGGACAAGAATTAGCTTTTAGCCTATTAACCTTTACCTCTACCCTTAGTATTGTCGGATTTACAATGGACAAACTAGAAGTTAGATTAAGTAACCTCATGGCATTTGATGCAAAACTAATTGGGACATGGGGATGCAAACCAGAATTATATCCAGAAGTTGTTGACCTAATCGCCTCTGGGAAACTAGACATTAAGGACTTTGTAGAAACTTTCCCGATGTCACAAATAAACAAAGTATTCAAAAACACATTAGACCACAAATACGACAAACGCTCTGTATTAGTGCCTGATTTTAATTAAAAAAAATAAGATATGGAATTACACAGTCATGATTTAGTAGAACATAACTACACAGATATTCTTTTTGAAAAAAGACCAGCAAAAGATTTTGATGGAAATGAAATTGACGGATTATTTAATGCATGGATAATGCTAAATAACCCTTCTCAATATAATTCATACACAACCAAAGCCGTAAAAGAGATTATTCTTGCTATGCGAGAAGCATCTAACGACAGATCTGTAGTTGCGGTTGTATTTACAGCGGTTGGAGATAAAGCATTTTGCACAGGTGGAAACACGCAAGAATACGCGGAATACTATGCTGGAAACCCTCAAGAATACAAACAATACATGCGTTTATTCAACGACATGGTATCTGCAATTCTTATGAATGACAAGCCAGTTGTATGCCGTGCAAACGGAATGCGTATTGGCGGTGGACAAGAAATTGGAATGGCTTGTGACTTTACAATTGCACAAGATTTAGCAAAATTTGGTCAAGCAGGCCCTAAACACGGTAGTGCTCCAGATGGTGGATCTACTGATTTCTTGCATTTATTTGTAGGTGTTGAGAAAGCAATGGAATCATGTACCGTATGTGACCCATGGTCTGCTCATGAAGCGTTAAGACTTGGATTATTAACTGAAGTAGTTCCTGCTTTGAAAATAGATGGTGAATTTGTTAGTAACCCAATGGTTAGAACAGACAGATGGATAAGCAAAAAGACTGGCCAAATTATTTACGGAATGCCTAAAAAAGGAGATTCTTTAGCGGAAGGAAAAGCGCTTTTTAAATCTGGGGAAGTAGATTTATCACTACTTGATGCAGCTGTTGAAAAAATATGTACGAAACTAATGATGACCTTTCCTAATTGTTTAAGTAAAACTATTAACTCTATAAGAAAGAAGAAGTTAGAACACTGGGACGGAAACAAAGAGTCGAACAGAGATTGGTTAGCATTGAATATGATGACAGAGGCAAAAGCCGGGTTTAAAGCATTTAATGATGGACCTAAAAATGATCGAGAAGTAGACTTTGTTAAGCTGCGTCAAATGCTTGCACAAGGAATGGAATGGAACGATGATATGCATAAAGCAATATCTCCACAATACAAACCTGAGAACGTATAATGGAAAAGTTAAAAATAGATTACTCACATGACGGTTCGGTTGCCAACATTATTTTAGATGATGGTAAGGGAAATGTTTTGGATAATACGATGATGTTGGAAATGCTTGATTTATTTGAAGAATTTAAATCAAATAAAAACATCAAACTGATAACATTTCAAGGAGAAGGAAAGCACTTTTCTTTTGGTGCGAGTGTGCCAGAGCACACCAAAGAGTTTGCAGAAATGATGATAAAAACATTTCATAAAATCTTTTTTGAAATTATAGAATTAGGGATACCAACTATGGCAAAAATTTCTGGTCAATGTCTTGGTGGAGGAATGGAATTGGCACTTGCCTGTAATTTTATGTTTGCGGACAAAACTGCAGTTCTTGCACAACCTGAAATAGTTTTAGGAGTATTCCCCCCACCTGCTTCAATTATGCTTCCGTTAAAAATTGGAAATGCCAGAGCTGAAGAAATTCTATTAACCGGCCGTAACATTAAGGCAGAAGAAGGTGAAAGAATTGGATTATTGAATAAAGTTTATGAAGATAAAGACGCTCTAAATACTGGAGTTGATGAATGGATTACAAAAAACATTGTTCCAAAAAGTGCATCTTCTTTAAAATATGCTGTTAAAGCAACAAGGGCGACTTTCAATTACATTATGAGTAACAAACTTCCTTATTTAGAACAGCTTTATGTAAACCAATTAATGGAGACAAAAGATGCTAATGAAGGTATTAATTCATTTTTAGAAAAAAGACAACCTGTTTGGGAAAATTGTTAAACAATAAACTATGAAAAAGATAAATACAGTTGGAGTTATTGGAGCAGGTACAATGGGTGCCGCTATTGCACAAAAATTTGCGCAAGAAGGTTTTACCGTTTATTTAAATGATAGAGAGCAACAATACATAGATAAAGGAATAGCAGGAATCCGAGAAATTTTGGAACAAGGAGTCGAGCGGAGAATCTTTACACAAGAAAAAGTAGAAAGTATCATAGACAACATCAAAGGAACTATAAATCAAAATGACCTAAAAGCTTGTGACTTAATTGTAGAAGCAATATTTGAAGACTTTGATGTTAAATCCAACCTTTTCAAAACATTAGATAACATAGTATCCTCAGACACCATCCTTGCAACTAATACTTCATCTTTTTCAGTTACAGAATTAGCTAAATCTGTTTCGAACCCTGAACGTTTTATTGGACTACATTACTTCTTTCACGCAGCTAAAAATAGGCTCGTTGAAATTATACCAGGGGAAAAAACAAGTGAATCAACTTATAAATCCATGCAGATTTTTTCTGTACAATCAGGAAAAGATGCTATAACAACGAAAGATGTTAATGGATTTGCTGTCAACCGATTTTTTGTTCCATGGCTGAATGAAGCTTGTAAAATGCTTGACGAAGGAATTGGTTCCATTACAGAAATTGATACTGTTTGTATGAAGACTTTTGGAATTGGAATGGGACCATTTGCCTTAATGAACGCAACGGGAGTTTCAATTGCATTACACGCTCAAAAAACACTAGAACACTTTGGTCCATCTTACAAAATTTCTTCCAAATTGGAAGAACAAGTTGCTACCGGCAATGATTGGTCTTTAGACGGAATGGACAATGTAACAATTACTCCAGAACTAACAAAAGCGGTTAACGATAGAATTCTAGGATGTACTTTCTTTGTTTGCTCACAAATACTTGCAGAAGAAGTTTGTTCTGCTGTAGATTTAAACAGAGGAGCAAAAATTGGATTAAGATGGAGAAAAGGACCTATTGATATTATGCAGCTATTTGGAGAATCTGAAGTACAAAGAATCGTAAAAGAATATGCTACACTTTATACAGAAAATATTCCTATAGGTATTGAATCTGACAACTGGAAAATGGAGTTCGTCACACTTGAATTCAACGGCAGTAAGGCGATTATTACGATGTCACGTCCAGAAGACATGAACGCATTAAACGAGGACGTTGTAGCTCAATTGGATAAGAAATTTACAGAGGCTGATTTACATGCAGATATTGACACAATCATTCTTACTGGCTCTGGTAAAGCTTTTGTTGCAGGTGCAGATATAAAATTCTTTGTCAAAAATATTAAATCCAACACAATTGATAACATCGTCACTTTTACCAGGTACGGACAGGAAGTACTTGAAAAAATAGACAAGTCAGCTAAAAAGATTGTTGTAATCCTAAATGGAATGGCACTTGGTGGCGGAATGGAACTAGCATTAGCTGCAGATGTATTAGTAGCGGTTCCTAAAACAAAAATCGGATTCCCAGAAACAAGCATTGGTATTTACCCAGGCCTTGGAGGAACCCAACGATCAGCATTGAGAATTGGAAAAGGACTCGCAAAATACCTAGTTCTTACAGGACAAATGCTTGGAGCAAAGCAAGCATTAGAGATAGGTTTAATTGATGCGATTGTTCAACCTTCAGAGGTATTTGATATTATTTCAGGTGACAAAGCAATTCCAACTCATACCAATATAGAACTCAATGACAATTGGAAAGCAATTGAATCTCTTTATGGGAAGAACAATTACAAGGATATTATATCAGGCAACTATACCAATGGAGGACTAGAAACCGAAACAATAACGAAACTAGGGAAAATAATGAGTTTCAAAGCACCTGTTGCTATGGATTTTGCGGAAGAACTCATTGATGCTGCACAAGGGCCAGCTTCTGAATTGGACAAACTTGTAGATATTTTCACTACAAAAGATGCTTTGCTTGGGCTGACTTCAATCGGGAAAAGAGTTGAATATAGTGGTGAATAATTAATCATCATTGCGAACAAAGCCCTTCGGCTCCGCTCAGGACACAATTTATTCGCAATAACGACAAAAACAGTAATATGAAAACGGAATTAGAAAGTGTTGTTATAAAATTTGCAGGAGATTCTGGTGATGGGATGCAATTAGCAGGGTCTCTGTTTACAAGTGCTTCAGCAAATAAAGGAAATGAGATTGCAACATTTCCAGATTATCCATCGGAAATCAGAGCTCCTCAAGGAACAGTTGCAGGTGTATCTGGATTTCAAATTCACTTTGGAAAATCTGGAGTATATAGTCCAGGCGATGCTCCTGATGTATTAGTAGCGATGAATCCTGCTGCACTTAAAGCAAATTTAACAAACTTAAAACCAGCCTGTTCAATTATAATCGACAGTGATACATTTACAAAGAAAGCAATCGAAAAAGCTGGTTACGAAGGGAACCCATTGGAGGATGACACACTTTCAGAATACAAAATAATTGAGGCACCAATTACTTCTTTAACAAAATCAAGTATCGCTGATTTAGGTTTAGATAATAAAAGTATGGTCCGATGTAAAAATATGTTTGCTCTCGGAATGGTATTTTGGTTATTCAATGAACCTTTGGATGAAACCATTGAATTTTTTAATGACAAATTCGCAAAGAAACCAGTAATCGCAAAAGCAAATATTACAGTACTTAAAACAGGACATAATTTTGCGGAGACGGTTGAAGCATTAACTTCCACTTTCTTTGTTCCAGCAGCAAAAAAACTACCTGGAACATACAGGAACATAACAGGAAATGAAGCAACAGCTTGGGGCTTATTAGCAGCAGGTAAAAAAGCAAATAGAGATCTTTTTTTAGGAACCTACCCTATTACACCTGCTACGGATATTTTACATGAGCTAACTAAACACAAATGGTCAGGAGTAAAAATATTTCAAGCAGAAGATGAAATTGCAGGTATTTGTTCTGCTATAGGCGCAAGTTTTGCAGGGGATCTTGCTGTCACAACTACCTCTGGACCTGGAATGGCATTAAAAACGGAGGCGATTGGTTTAGCAATCATGACGGAGTTACCACTGGTAATTGTAAATGTTCAGCGTGGTGGACCTTCAACTGGTTTACCAACTAAAACAGAGCAGAGTGATTTAGCACAAGCATTGTACGGAAGAAATGGAGATAGTCCCTTAGTTGTTATATCTGCAAGTACACCTGCAACGTGTTTCGATTGGGCATTTGAAGCTTGTCGTATTGCTGTAGAACACATGACACCCGTAATTCTTTTAACAGAAAGTTATATTGCTAACGGCTCAGAACCAATGCGTATTAAAAGCATGGACGAATTAAAAGAAATTATTCCCAACACAACAGACAGCACTGAAGATTGGGCCCCTTACAAAAGAGATGCTGAAACACTTGCGCGTAAATGGGTTGCTCCAGGAGACAAAGGTTTCGAACACCGTATTGGAGGACTAGAAAAACAAGATATCACAGGAGATGTCTCCTATATGCCTTTAAATCATGAAATAATGATTCAGCTTAGAGATGAAAAGGTAGCACGAGTTACTAATGACATTCCTCAGCAACGAGTAAAAGGAAAGGATACTGATGATCTTCTTGTAATTGGCTGGGGTGGACAGTTTGGAATTTTATTTGGAGCTGTGAGTGAATTACAGACGGAAGGAAAAAACATTGCTTACACACATTTTAATTATATCAACCCATTACCGAGTAATACTGCCGATATTTTCTCAAAATATAAAAAGATTGTGGTTTGCGAATTAAACAATGGTCAGTTTGCAGATTACCTACAAGCAAAATTTCCTGATTTTAGATTTGAACGATATAACAAGATGCAGGGACTTCCTTTTAAAATTAAGGAATTGAAAGAAAAGTTTAACGAAATATTGGAGGACTAAATTATGGAAACTTCTACAGCACATTGCCCATTGAAGGCAAAAGATTATAAAAGTGACCAAGAGGTAAAATGGTGCCCTGGTTGCGGAGATTATGCGGTTTTAAACGCAGTACAAAAAACATTAGCTGATTTAGAAATCCCTAAAGAAAAAGCAACTTTTATTTCCGGAATAGGATGTTCTTCTCGATTCCCATACTACATGGGGAGTTATGGTTTTCACACTATTCATGGAAGAGCGGCTGGAATTGCAACCGGAACTAAAATAGCAAACCCAGACTTAAGTGTGTGGATGATTTCTGGTGATGGGGATTCACTTGCCATCGGAGGGAATCACTTTATTCATGCGATTCGTAGAAATATTAACTTCAACTTATTACTCTTCAATAATCAAATCTATGGTTTAACTAAAGGGCAGTACTCCCCTACTAGTGAACTAGGTAAGGTAACTAAATCCTCTCCGCACGGAACAGTTGAAGAACCATTTTCTCCAGGAGAATTAGCACTAGGTGCTCGTAGCAATTTCTTTGCAAGAGTACCAGATTCCGATGTAAAAATGATGGTTCAAGTATTTAAAGATGCCGAGCGACACAGAGGATGTTCTTTGGTTGAAATACTGCAAAACTGTGTCATTTTTAATGACAAAACCCATACGTTATTAACTGACAAAGAAACCAAAGCAGACAACCAGTTATTCTTAGAACATGGTAAACCTATGTTATTTGGAAAAGAACGAAATAAAGGACTTCGCTTAAATGGTTTAGCACTAGAAGTTGTTACGATAGGAGAAAATGGAATAACGGAAGCAGATATTCTAGTACACAATGCTGAAACAGAGAACTCTGTATTACATTCTATGCTTGTACAGTTATCACTACCAGAATTCCCAGTAGCTCTAGGTGTTATTAGAAATGTAAAAGCAACTACTTATGATGAAGCCTTACACAACCAACGTGCAAGTGAAAAGGAAAACAGTAAATTTAAAACGCTGGATGATTTGTTTTTAAGTGGAAATACTTTTGAGGTGAAATAATTATTCTCTAATGAATTCGCTATTATTTTTGAGTTGAAAATACTTTCCTTTACCCATAGGAAAACCCTTATGATACCTTTGTAGTACCCTTATGAGATATACATATGGCATAAAGTTAGTATAGCTATGCTTATACTAACGGTTATGGCAGAGCAAAAAGGCATTATAAAATTAAAGGGGAAAATAGATGGGCATTCTACCTACTACCACTCACCTACTGGAAAATGGATAATTCGTCGTAATGGTATTCGTACCAGGGAAATGCTAATGCAAAAAAAATGTTTTGCGAGGGTAAGAGAACACATGAGTGAATTTGGTGTTGCCAGCAGAATTGGAAAATCGATAAGGCGTGTGTTACAACACATGGGGAAAGGATATACGGAATCATATATTAGCGGCAAGTTAACCAGCAGTATTTTACAAATTATACAAAGTAGAGATGGTGAAAAGGGACAACGTCAGCTAGAACCAGGCACCGGAATTTTATTAAAGGATTATGCATTGAATGATGCTCTGCGGATACACTCTAAAATGCTCTATTCTAATGCTATTGAGATAGTTTCAAATCGTGATGCTGTGAATATAGATTTAACGATTAAGCAACAATCGGCACCATCTGGAGCTACACATTATGGAGTGAAATTAATTGCAGGAGGAATTAGTGACTGGCAATATAATGAAGGTTATTCCGAACAATACGATTTACGACATGTATATGCTATAAGCACATTACCTGAATTAGCCATAACAAGTGATTTAATAACATCGGTTAATTTACAATTACCTCCTGCAATTCCTAATGACGCGGGAATTGCATTGGCTATTGGCGTTTGTTATTACCAGAAAGTAAATGGGAAATTGCATGAATTGTCTGAAAAATACGGGGAAATTATCGGAGTTTATTAAAGAGCGTAATAAAAATACGTTGTGTAAATAAACATTTGTATAAAACTACCTTATTATGCAAGTAAAAATATTTCACTTAGTAATGATTGGCGAAAAGCGAATCGGAATTAAATTCAAGTACAACAAAAGTTTAATACAAATCGCAAAACAATGTGGTTGTTGGTGGAGCGATGATTACAAAACATGGCACATTAAAGATTCGGATGGAAATTTGTCAGTATTAAAACAAGCATTTTCCAACTATAAAGTTATTGATGAAATACCACCACAATTGGAAAAAAAATATATTGGAAAAGAATTAAAAAAAAATTTAAGTTCAGAAAATAAGGATCTTATTTATTCATATAGATGGTATCTTAAAGGATTACGATATAGTGAAAATACAAACAGGCTCTATACTGGTATGTTTGAAATGCTATTGGGTTATTTAAAAAATGAATCTCTTTCGAATTTAACTATTGAAAAAGTTAATGAATTTAATGAAAATATAATTGTAAAAGGTGGTTATAGCATCAGTTTTCACAGACAATTTATTGGTGCATTAAAATTAATATGCGAACGGTTTAATTGTGAACAATTAAATCCTGAAACCCTAACTAGACCAACTAAAGATAAAAAACTTCCCGAGGTTCTTTCGAAAGAAGAAATTTTCTATTTGCTTCAAATGACACGTAATTTAAAACATAGAACTATATTGACAATGCTATACTCGAGTGGAATGCGCATTAGTGAACTACTACAATTAGAGATTAAAGATGTTTCTGCTGCCCGATTGCAAATAACCGTAAGAGGTGGTAAAGGTCGAAAAAACAGATACATTGGTTTAGCTAAAAGTATGATTCCCATATTGGAAAACTACCTATTAACTTATACCCCTATTCGTTATGTATTTGAAGGTCGTCCTGAAAAAAAATATTCTGCAACCAGTGTTAGATCAGTAATTAAAAGATCTTCAAAATTGGCCGCTATAAAAAAGAATGTTACGCCTCATACATTAAGGCATAGTTACGCCACCCATTTATTAGAAGATGGAGTTAGCTTACGCCATATCCAAGAGTTATTGGGGCATAGTAGCCCTGAAACCACTATGATATATACACATATATCTCGAAAGGATTTACTTGGCGTGAGTAATCCATTGGATAGGTTAGTTATAGATTTTTCAAAAGATAACAAAATGATGCAAAAAGGATTGTTATCCCCAGATTTCGACAGATAATTCGCTATATTAGCGCTGATATAACAAGTTGTGTTTCATTAGCACCACACGAACCCCTCTATTTCACTAAGGTAATTTAAAAATAAATAGGTCTAAAGAGTACTTCAATTGAAAGGATTGAAAAGATACAATTGAGCTTCAAAGTCTTGATTCG
>Ga0316203_1000371_pt1 | contig 59917 bp, 56 predicted proteins | sample 6monrhotite_MG_FD_204940 | JGI IMG/M metagenome (GOLD analysis project Ga0316203, IMG submission 204940) | Microbial mat bacterial communities from mineral coupon in-situ incubated in ocean water Damariscotta River, Maine, United States -... | ecosystem: Environmental > Aquatic > Marine >... | reverse complement strand
TTTGCCCGTTCTTCAATCACAAAAACTCGAAATAGAACGACTATTCCTCCGCTTTTGCTCAATCAGAACGAACAAATACAAACTAAATCAGAGCGCCAAAACAGTAAGTTATTCCGTGCACGTTCCTAATCAAACAAAAAAGCCCGGATGATGGTCTCATCCAGGCTTTTTTATTAGGCAGGTTTAAAGCCCATCAATAACAGATCATGCTGATTTTTCCCGGCTTTCAGCAACACCAGGGTCTTTCGAGTTATGCTCTACCCAGATTTTTTTGCCCTCAGTCGTCACTTCACACTTCCAAAAAGGTGCGCGCTCTTTTAAATAGTTAATCACGTAACGACAAGCATCAAACGCTGATGCGCGATGAGCAGACCACACCGCCACCAACACAATAGGGTCTGACGGATACATCTCGCCCACCCGATGAACGACCAGCACATCCATCACATCCCAGCCATCCATCGCCTCCTGACAAACAGCTTCGATATGCTTTTCAGTCATCCCGGGATAGTGATCCAGGTTCATTGCGGTGACATCTTCACCATCATTAAAATCACGCATCGTACCAACAAAGCTAACCACACCACCATGCTTGCCAGACTCAAGCACAGTCTCTTCATGCTGCTTAATCGCTTCATATGGCTCTAGCACTTCGTGCTGCACAATAACCTTCATTGCCGCTAGCCCCCTGTCACAGGCGGGAAAAAGGCGACTTCATCGCCACTTTTCAGCGCCTGACTCAAATCGGTATATTCCTTATTAACCGCCACCAGAATATTACTCGGCATTGGCTCAGAAGAGACCTGACGCCAGACATCCGAGACAGTTGCCTCACCCTCCAGCGTCACTTTATCGCTAGTGCGCCCCATACGCTCACGCAAACTGGCAAAAAATTTTACGTCGATTTCCATCACTACGGCCTCTTAAAAAAATAGTCTACTTGAACCCAAAAACGCAATGCGATTTAGGTACGACGCCACGAACCTGATTTACCACCTGATTTAGACAACAAACCGACATCGCTAATCATCATGCCACGATCGACCGCTTTACACATGTCGTAAATCGTCAAAAGCGCGACCTGCACTGCGGTCAGTGTCTCCATTTCAACGCCGGTATTGCCTTTACAGCGAACAACAGCCTTGCAATAAACCGAATTATTTTCAGGTTCAGCCATCAATTCAACATCAACCGCAGTAATCATAATAGGATGGCACAACGGCACAAGCTCGGGTGTCTTCTTGGCGCCCATAATCCCGGCAACACGCGCAATCCCCAATACATCACCTTTTTTATGATCGCCCGCCATAATTTTCGCGAGCGTTGAAGGCTCCATAAAAATTCGCCCTTCAGCCACACCCTCACGCACCGTAATATCCTTGGCACCCACATCTACCATATGCGCCTCACCGGCAGCATTAAAATGTGTTAGTACATCACCCATAATTAGCTCTCTCTGAAGTATTGTTTAATATTTAAGATTGGAAAAAACGCAGTAAAAAATATCAGCCGCCAATCTGCGTCATGCTGGTACGGCCTTTGCCAATATCAGCGATGTCGATTTTTTTCTCGGTAGATTTCTTTTTGGCCTCAAAGCCATCGCGATGCTTCTCATCAAACGCCTTACGAAAAACGCCGACAACATCCTCTTCGCTACAGCCATCCTTGCGCAATAATGCCTTCAAATTAAATTCATCATCAGAGTAGAGGCAATTGCGAATCTGGCCATCAGAGGTCACGCGAATACGAGAACAGTTACCACACAGGCTGCGTGTAAACGCAGGGATCACAGCAATCTTACCCTCATAGCCCGGCGCCTGAAAAATATGATGCTCGGTGCGAGTACCTGAGGCAGTTTTAATGCCTGGATAAAATTTTTCAATCTGGTCGACTAAATTGGCAGCACTCGCAAAATGCTCGCCAGTCTCCCACATCTGATGCGCATCAAACGGCATAAACTCGATAAAGCGAACCGTAACCCTTTGATCTTTGGTCATCTCACAAAAATCATGCAACTCATCTTCATTAAAACCACGCATCAACACAACATTGACCTTCACGGTTTTAAAGCCAACATCCAGCGCGCACTGGATACTCTCCAGCACCTTATCCAGTCCGGGGCGACGCGTAATACTCTCAAATTTTTCCTCATCCAAAGAGTCAAGGCTGATGTTAACGCCAGTCAAACCCGCCTTCAGCAGATCCTCGGCGTACTTGGGGAACAGTAGGCCATTAGTAGTAAGATGCACTGCTTTCACGCCCGGCGTATTCGCGGTATTCGTCACGATTTCGATAATATCTTTACGCACCAGTGGTTCACCGCCGGTAAAACGGACCTTGCGAACGCCCATCTTGGCTAGCGTCTCAACCGTACGCTGAATCTCGGGCCCCGTTAACACGGCATTTTGATCGGGGAAATCAACACCCTCTTCCGGCATGCAATATGTGCAGCGCAGGTTACACTTCTCAGTCACCGCTATTCTGACGTAATCGAAGGTACGGCCAAAACGGTCTACTAAAGGCGGTAGCACTGAGGTGGCGGAAGCCGCTGAAGCGACACCCGACGAGGGTTCGCTATATGATTTTTTACGGTGTAACGATTTATCCAACACGTCAATATTCTCCCCAAATACTACAACTGCTGCCGAACCATACATACAAATCAATTAATCCGACCATTCTAGTCGGATATGCGCAAATTTGCCACTATCCGTTAACTGCACCACCATTTGACACCATGCCTGGTGTTTTTTCAGCACGCCATGTAAGCCATAAATATATAATTTAAAGCGCGGCAACGTTGTTGTTGAGAAAATCCATTTAGGCTTACATACTATAATGAAAAAGTAGTAACTGAAACAAGCTCAGCGGCCACTCAATTCACACGGGGCAATGTCAGGCATTTCTACATAACTCAAAATACTAGCACGAAAAACACACTGCATTCCAACCCATTATATCGCCCCACCCCAAACAAACCTTTAATTGATACAAATAAAATAAACATTTTAAGCGGTGTGACCAACATTCTCGATTAACCATCATTATCTGCTACTTAGCGCGTAGCCTACGGCACACCCAGTGACATTACTAACTTAATTCTGACATCCAATACTGCAACCAAAGCGCTTTTCATGCTATCTTCAGTCAATAAAAAACCCCGATAAGCAACGGATAAATAACTCAAAAATCATGAATAATATTAAATACCATCAAGGAGAGTGGGCCAGCAAACCAGCCATGGAAGTTGCCCGTTCACACGGCCCAACTGCCGCCTATCGTGGCAAAATCTACGTCTTTGGCGGCGGCGGGCCCGATTTTAAAAGCCTAAACTCGACCACCATCTATGATCCAGCGCATGACAGCTGGTCGGCGGGCGCCGGGATGCCAACCCTGCGTTCAGGCGCAATCGCGACCACCGTGGGTGATGCAATCTATATCATTGGCGGCGGTTTTAAAAAACCCGACGGCAATTTCCAGTTTCTGCATACCACCGAAATCTACTACCCAAAAACCGACAGCTGGGAAACTGGGCCAGATATGTTCCAGCCACACGACTACCCGGCTGGCGCACTATACGACAATCACATCTACATCCTGGGTGGTCACCACCCCGATGCTACACTCTCCGGCCCCAAGACCGATCCTGGTTTTGATTTCTGTGAGCGCCTCAACCTCGCCACTGGCAAATGGGAAGCGCTCGACCCACTACCGACGCCACGCTTTGCACTCGACGCGGTGGTGATGGATCAAAAAATCCTCACCATGGGGGGCGTCGCCTTCACACCCGAGGGCTTCAACAACTTTGACCACATCGAAGCCTTTGATCCAGCCAGTGGAAAATGGAGCCTCGACAGCCTCAAATTACCATGGACTGCAGCCGGCCTGGGCTCGATCATGGTTGACGACACCCCGTTTATCTTTGGCGGCTACAGTGGCAACGGCATCTGTGATCACGCCGCCTGCTACGACAAAGCCAGCAAAACCTGGCACCTGCTGCCACCAATGCCCGCACCACTCGCAGCGATGGGCGTGGCACACATCGGCCGCACCATTTATTTAGTCGGTGGCTGGGCGGACGACGGACGCACCCCGCTCAACAGTGTCGTTGCCTATACCTATTAATAGATGGACGACCAACAACTTGAGCGCTACAGTCGCCACATTCTGCTACCCGAGATAGACATTGCAGGACAGACGCGATTACTTCAATCGAAAATCCTGCTGATCGGTGCGGGCGGGCTCGGCTCGCCCGCTGCGATCTACCTCGCCAGCAGTGGCATTGGGCAGATCACTATCTGCGACGATGACGACGTCGACCTCAGCAACCTGCAGCGCCAGATCGCCCACAATAACGAGCGAATCGGGCAAAACAAGGCCGACTCAGCACAGGCATCACTGCACGCGATCAACCCGGAAGCCATCGTCACCCCAATCCAGCAGCGCTTAAAGGGCAACATGCTACTCTCTGCCGTCAACAACACTGATATCGTGCTCGATGCCAGCGACAACTTCGCCACCCGCTTTATGCTCAACGACGCCTGCGTTAAAACGCACACCCCACTAGTCTCCGGCGCTGCGATTCGGCTCTCCGGGCAAATTTGCGTGTTCCGTAACGATGGTAGCAATACCCCCTGCTACCGCTGCCTGTTTGATGAATCCACCATCACCGACGAAGAGAATTGCGCCCAAAGCGGTGTTTTCGCCCCGCTCACCGGGATTATCGGTAGCATGATGGCCGCCGAAGCGCTCAAACTACTGGTGCCATTTGGCAAACCACTCGACAACCGACTACTCACCCTGGATGCCGCAACCATGGAATGGCGCAGTCTAAAACTACAAAAAGACCCCGCCTGTCCAGCCTGTCGGGCTGCATGAGCAGCGCCTAAAACCGCTAAAGATCTACCGATAGCGCCCGAAAACCTGAAGCCAGGCCGCAGATCCGCATTCTCGTGCTTTACAAGCCCCCGGCCCAGAGGGTAGAATTCGCGGTTCGCTGTTTTAGGCTAACCATTCATTAAAGAGGAAAGTAAATGCCTGCTGTTCGTTTGAGAGAAAATGAGCCTTTCGAAGTTGCTGTACGTCGCTTCAAGCGCATCTGTGAAAAAACCGGAATCATCTCTGAAGTTCGTCGTCGTGAATTCTACGAAAAGCCTACCGCGGTGCGTAAACGCAAAGCAGCTGCTGCCGTTAAGAGACAACAGAAGAAGACCTATAGCGAAAAAATGCGCACCGTTCGCGCTCCTTACTAATAATACCCAGTAAGTACTGCCTACGATGGATAGCACGCTAACACAGCAACTCACTGATGACATGAAAACCGCCATGCGCAGCAAAGACGCGCACCGGCTGGGGGTCATCCGCTTGATCCGCGCTGCGATTAAGCAGCGCGAAGTCGACGAACGCATCGAACTGGATGACGGCCAGGTGCTCGCCATTCTCGACAAGATGAACAAACAGCGTCGGGACTCCATCGAGCAATACACCAGAGGCGACCGCCCAGACCTCGCAGAGGTTGAACGCGCCGAGATCGAAGTCATCAAAGACTACTTGCCAGCAGCGCTGAGCGAAGCAGAAATTGACACAATGATCAGCGACGCCATTGCCACCAGCGGTGCCAGCTCACCAAAGGATATGGGCAAAGTGATCGGCCTGTTAAAAGGTAAACTGCAAGGTCGCGCCGATATGGCTGCCGTTAGCGGACAGATCAAAGCCAAACTTGGCGTATAAACACGGCAATTCCCTGTCACGCCGCCGACAAACGGCAACGCTGACACCCACAATCATCTAGGAGTCTGTCGGGTTTAGGTGATCGTAGCGAGGGAAAGCCATTTTGAGTCAGATTTTTCGATTAAATGAGGCGAGTATTGAACATATTTAACGAGTTTAATCTGGAAATCTGGCCAAAATGGCTTTTCCGCAATAGATTCATCCTAAATCCGACAGACTCCTAGACAGATAGTCACGCGATGGCTGGCAAAATCCCGCAGCAATTCATCGACGAACTGCTCGCGCGTATCGATATCGTAGATCTAATCGACGCCTCGATACCGCTCAAAAAAGCTGGCCGCAACCATAGCGCCTGCTGCCCATTCCACGACGAAAAGACCCCATCCTTCACCGTCAGCCAAGAAAAGCAGTTCTACCACTGCTTCGGCTGTGGCGCGCACGGTACTGCCATCGGTTTTTTGATGGAATATGAGCGCCTCGAATTTCTCGACGCGGTGCGCGACCTCGCTGCCCATGTCGGCATGGAGATCCCGCAGGGCAGCTACTCTGCCAGCAGCACACAAAACGACAGTAAGCCATTCTATGAGCTAATACAGCAGGTCGCCAACTTCTACCGCCAGCAACTCAAAGAGCATCCCAGCGGCAACCAGGCGATCGACTATCTCAAGGCGCGCAATCTGAGTGGAGAGACGGCTGCGGAGTTTGGCGTCGGCTACGCCCCGCCCGGCTGGGACACGCTCCAGAAACGCTTCGGCAATGACAGCATCCAGCCACTCGCCACCACCGGCATGTTGATCAAAAAAGATAGCGGCGGCCACTACGACCGCTTTCGCCAGCGCATCATGTTTCCAATCCGCGACTCACGCGGACGCGTCACCGGCTTTGGCGGGCGTGTACTGGGCGACGACACCCCCAAATATCTCAACTCACCCGAAACTCCGATTTTTCACAAAGGGCAGGCGCTCTACGGTTTATTCGAAGCACGCCAGGCCAATCGCAACATCTCGCGCCTGCTCATCGTCGAAGGCTATATGGACGTTGTGATGCTGGCACAACACCGCATCCGCTACGCTGTTGCCACCCTCGGCACTGCTACCACTATCGAACACCTGGAACTCATGTTTCGCGCTACCAGCGAGGTTGTATTCTGTTTCGATGGCGACCGCGCCGGGCGTGATGCCGCCAATCGCGCCCTGGAAAATGCCCTGCCCGTGATGCAGGCAGGCCGACAGGCACGCTTCCTCTTTCTGCCCGACGGTGAAGACCCCGACTCACTGGTACAAAAAGAGGGTAAAGAAGCGCTCGAAGCGCGCATCGATACTGCCGCGCCACTTTCAACCTACCTCTATGAGCACCTCGCCAAACAGATAGACATGAGCAGCATTGACGGGCAGGCACGCCTGGTTGAGCTGGCACGCCCGCACCTCAAAAAGCTACCCACAGGTGTCTTCAAACATATGATGGTAACTCGCCTGGCGGAGATCACCCGCATGGAAGAGCGAGCACTCAGTAGATTACTTGGCAACCACGAGCCCGTCACCGCAAACATCCCGTCACCGCACCACCCGCGCCCACGCGGCAATAAGCAGAGTAAACAACCATCCCTGGTACGCCAGGCGATCACACTACTGCTCAACACCCCCGCACTGGGACAACTTGAAGCAAAACCGCAGCGCTTTGCCTCACTCAATGCGCCCGGCACCACACTTTTAATCGAATTACTTGAAATGTTGAGAACCAGCCCACATCTCACTACCGGCGCACTGCTAGAGCGGTGGCGTGAGCGCGAAGAGGGCCGCTATCTAGCTAAATTAGTACAACAGGAAAGCCTGGTCGACGACGAACACCGGGAGCAGGAGTTTCGTGACCTGTTACAGCAGCTCTACCGTCAACACCGCACACAACGGATTGAATTTCTATGCAACAAACCAGCATCTGAGCATTCAGATGTCGAGAAACTGGAATTACAACGGCTACTTAAAGAGAAATCAGGCATTTAATCACTAATTAACATCATCAGAGCGCCAAAGGCACGTTATTCGGGGTTCTCAGACCCTACTGAAATGTTATAGAATAGCTGGCTATTTTTTGCTCACGCATCACTGTATGAAGGAAGGGCTCACGCCACATGAATCAAGCACAGCAGCAATCTCAGCTTAAGATACTGATAGCAAAAGGCAAAGAACAGGGTTACCTCACCTACCGCGAAGTGAACGATCACCTGCCAAGCGACATCGTCGATCCAGATCAGATCGAAGACATCGTTAGCATGATCAATGATATGGGCATCACGGTACATGAAGTTGCACCCGATACCGATAGCCTTGCGATCTCAGACTCCTCTGCCGCCAGCACCGATGATGATGCGGCCGAAGAGGCCGCAGCGGCACTTGCCAGCGTAGACAGTGAATTTGGTCGCACCACCGACCCAGTGCGCATGTACATGCGTGAAATGGGCACGGTTGAACTGCTGACCCGCGAAGGTGAAATCAAGATCGCCAAACGTATCGAAGCTGGCCAGCGCCAGATGATGCAGGCACTTGCCACCTACCCGCAGACCATCGACAAACTGCTCGAGGTGCAAACTAGGGTCGAAGCGCAAGAGACCCGCCTGAACGACCTGCTGACCGGCTTTATCGACCCCAACGCAGAAGATGTTATTCCACCACCGGCACCGCCAAAAAATAGTGACGATTCCGACGATGATGAAGTTGTCGACACCGGGCCTGATCCTGAAGAGGTGCGAGAACGCTTTGCAGAGATCAAAAAACGCTACGATGCGACCATTACAGCAATCGAAAAAGACAATGGTGACCTGGTCACCACCCAGAAGCTGCGTAGCCAAATGGCTGAGCCGATCATGGAGCTCAAGCTAACCCCCAAGCTTATTGACGTGCTGATCAAAAATCTGCGCGGCATGGTTAACCGCATCCGCGAACAGGAAAAGGTCATCATGGACATCTGCGTGAGCAAGGCACACATGCCTCGCAAACAGTTCATCACCTCATTCCCGGATAACGAAACGGATCTGACCTGGCTGCCAAAGCAGATCGATGGCGGCCACAGCTACTCGCCCATACTCAAGGAGTTTGAAAAAGAGATTCTACGCGCACAGGGCAAGCTGGTTGCAATGCAGGAAGAGTCACACCTGTTTATTCACGAAATCAAGGACATCAACCGTAAAATTTCGATCGGCGAAGCGAAAGCACGCCGCGCCAAGAAAGAGATGGTTGAAGCGAATCTACGACTGGTGATTTCGATTGCGAAAAAATACACCAACCGCGGCCTACAGTTCCTCGACCTAATTCAGGAAGGGAACATCGGTCTGATGAAGGCAGTAGACAAGTTCGAATACCGTCGTGGTTACAAGTTCTCGACCTATGCCACGTGGTGGATTCGTCAGGCAATCACCCGTTCAATTGCGGATCAGGCGCGCACCATTCGTATCCCGGTACACATGATCGAAACGATCAACAAGCTCAACCGTATCTCTCGTCAGATGCTGCAGGAGATGGGGCGTGAAGCGACACCGGAAGAACTATCGATCCGCATGGAGATGCCGGAAGATAAAGTTCGCAAGGTGCTGAAGATTGCCAAAGAGCCTATCTCAATGGAGACCCCGATTGGTGATGATGAGGATTCGCACCTCGGTGATTTCATCGAAGACCCAAACGTGATGGCGCCACCCGATGCGGCTACCGTTGAAGGACTACGTGAAGCGACCAACTCGGTACTTGAAAGCCTCACCGCACGTGAAGCCAAAGTACTGCGGATGCGTTTTGGTATCGGCATGAACACCGATCACACCCTGGAGGAGGTCGGTAAACAGTTTGATGTGACGCGTGAGCGTATTCGTCAGATCGAAGCGAAGGCACTGCGCAAGCTACGTCACCCCAGCCGCTCCGACCCACTGCGCAGCTTCAGCGACTAATCACTAGCTGTAATAGAAACAGAAAGGCGAAGCCAAGCACTTCGCCTTTTTTCCTTTTATAACAGAAGAATGACAAAAATCAGGTGACGTAGCTTTTATCAAAACGTTATACTGCACACCCTCATAAGGGCCTGTAGCTCAGTTGGTTAGAGCAGGGGACTCATAATCCCTTGGTCGTAGGTTCGAGTCCTACCGGGCCCACCACATCATAGCACTCCCCTTAAACCTAAATTAATCAGTTGACCGCGTCGCAGTAGATTCAATTGATTAATTTAGGTTCAAGGAAGTGATTGAGCAGAGGTTTACCTGGATTCCCTGATTGAGCAAACAGAAAGTTTTGCCCAATCAGGGAGAGTTGATGGAATTTACGGGTTGTAAGGCATCATCCAGTTAGGACAAAGCTGGAGATCGACAATACCTAACTTAACATCGTAAGGAACGATATCACAGATTCTCATAGGCTCACTTCCGTTAAACCTGAATTCAGTGGCGGCGACATGTCTAAGCCATGCTACCTTCGTTGGGTGAGGCTCTTTGGTATCCGCATCGAGTAGCTGTGAGTAACGAACGTACCCTTTTAAATAGTAATCCAACGCTTTTTGTTCCGTCCACCCATCAATTACAGCTTCGACATACCAGAGTAGGGCGCCGTCTTCAACATCCGATGCCCAATATCGGTCAATACCGATGTTCTTGCCCGAGTTGGGTGCGGAGTTATAGTGCTTACCGAGTAAGCGGCGTTTGCCCACCTGAATCCATGTATGGGCTGGTATATCTGTCGCGCCATCCAGGTCATTTGGGTCGACTGCCGGCCCCCTAAAATAATAAAGTTTTTCCTTTAGCTGAACCGCGATTCCGTGGACAAACTCCTTTGAGTACTCATGTTTATTTCCCCATGATTTCTCATAAGCATGTGCATTGCCTGGAAACCAGTGGTTACCCCCCCCTCCTTTCTCACCAGCATTTGTGTTAAACGAAAATGAGGTTAATACAACCAAAGATGTCAGCATAGGGACTATGCTAGCAGTGAATTTCATCATCTTTACTTCTCCAAAAGGTTAAGTTAAATGTTGCTTCTACTTAGTTGCCGTAAACCCTGTACAATGAGCCGCCCCTATTAAATAAGGGATAAATTGCCTGTTGATAACGCCACCTATCCAGCTAACCTGTGCAATCGAATAGAAGCAAAACCTTATATTCTGCATTCGTAGCTTAACTTCATTTCCTTGTATCGTACTCAGCAGGCCTGCAAGAGACTCATTTATAGCGGTAGCCCATCATTATTTTCAGCTTTGCATTTGGGTTTAACCAGCAAACAAAAGAGTAACTATCATTCCTAACAAAACATCCATTTACTCCTTACAGATCCCTTACATTCAAAATATTTTTGTAACTTATGTGGACTCCCCCGTTGTACGAAACAATCACGCATAAAAAAACCCCGGCACTTACGTACCGAAGGTTTTGGATATGGCGCCTCCAAGGGACGCGATCTTATACCGCAGTTTTTTGTGAAGTCAAAGATTGTTGGTTTCTATTAAAAATTCAATATGTTACGAGGTAACATCTGATTTTTTGTAGGATTACAACTAAGTTTTAAACACGGCTCAATAAAACTTACACACACCACCTGAACGATCAAACAATACGCTATCATCTCCACTCTGAGGTGCAGCTTTGATACGATGTAGGCGCTCGCTTGCTAAATTAATGAGCCCCAACCACCTTCTAAAAAAACACTCGTCATAAAATACTTATTTGGCACTTTCCCAGTCCACCGCCATCTCTTCCACGATAAACTGGGCAAAGGCACTGATGTCATGTTGAGATGAAGCAATATCCAACGCGTTCATGTAACGGTCACGTTTGATTTTATCCGAGCGAATCACCGTCCAACGATAACCGCCTGAAGCCAACATGGCATTCATGATGAATCGGCCGATACGGCCATTGCCATCCATATAGGGATGGATATAAACAAAAATAAAATGACCCAAAACTGCCCTCACTGAAGCTTCGGTTTCATTCTTGAGGCAATTAAACAGTGCCTCCATTGCATCCACTAGCGCCTCTTTGGGAGGCGGCACATGGGCTACTCCGCGAATGAAAACCTGGTTATTACGAAAACCTGCCAAATCAGAAGCGCGCATCAATTCCGCCTGAACAGAGGGTGTAAATAACGCCTGATACCAGTTAGAGAGATCCCGCGCTATGACCGCGCCGGGTTCCGTCTTCTCAAAGATGGCCTTGATGCTGAGACAAACCGCCTTGAACGCAGCGTGATAGCCTTTAGCTGCCATGGCGTTACGTTGGTCCCGGTCAGTGGCCGACTCATCGGGATTCCATGCACCGTTACGAATTCGCTCAATCAGGTCGTAATTGACTTGATACCCTTCGATAGAGAGGGAGTGATAGGCATCAAAACGATAACGCTCTTCAACTTGAGCAAGATACCGGGATGGCTCACTGGGCAATCCCGGCGCTTTAGGAAATGTAGCGATAACCGGTTCACGCATTTGTTGCCACAGGGCTTCGATGCGAGCTGCGTAGGGTGAACGAGGACGAAACGGCTTACGCCCTAAAAGCGGCTGCGCTATGGTAAATGGGTTAGCTTCGCGAATTCGCTCACCCTTTGCCTTAAAGCCCATCGCGATAGTCTCCGCCGCCGCCTCGTCCCCTAGAAAACGATAGGCTCCGATCATGCGACCGGCAACAACAGAATGACCGCCATCAATCACGTAACGAGCAATCGCCGCTGGTGTCGCCAAACGTAGCGCAATTTCAGCGGATGCTGGAGCGTGGTTAAAAAATGTGGGCGAGACCCGGCATAGCGCGTTGGCCAGCGGCATGACCTGAATACCCTGTATAATCTCGCGCTCTTGCGGAACATCGCCTTTCCAAGCCAGCAGCGAAGTATCGTGGGGCAGATCCACTTTAGTGGTTCCACCGCTGCCGGCGACCACCATCAACTGTTTAGGTATGTTGTTCTGGTCAAGAAAAAAGTCCAGAGACGACTCAGACGATAGGCAATAGTTCGTGCCAAAACGCTCGGCCAGATAGCACCTCACGAACTGCCAATAAGAGGCGCACCACTGGGTGGTCTCACCCTGACCTTCCGGGTGACCGAGAATATACCAACCGCGAATAATGGGTGTTAACCAGCCATTCTTGAGCAAGCGCTCCCGGTCGGTACGGCCAAGTGATACCGCTTGTACAATATTGTCCTGGGCAACGGCCTTCACCCGCGCCAAAGATGCTGCCAGCAGTTCTCCAAATGTTGCCATACCCGCCCCCTCTCTCTCATTCTGCCCGGAATACCACGCTTGAGTGCCGCACATCTATCATTGTTTAATGCTGCATAAAATCAATTGTTTAATGTTGTAGCGTATTCATGTATTAATGTAAATATTTTTCTTGCCACAAACACTAAGTGAAGTAATCCTCACATTCAAGCAGGAGGCGCCTTAGGCGAACACGCATTGCACAACTGATGACTTCCACTTTCGGCATTGAAATAAACAACGGTATCGTACGACGAGTGTTAGCTAATCATTACGAGCCTGCCAGTGACTGAAATGGCCCCTCGTAGCTCACGTTTATAGAGCAAACAAAAGATAGTCTGTGGTCAGAAAATTTGTTTCGCTGTGAATCCATTTTGATGAAGAGCCATTCGGCGATGGTCGTAACGGATCAATACAGCCCACGCATTATCGGCTTTGCAGTACACACCGGCGCTGTTGATGGTCCTGCCTTTTGTCGAATGTTTAACCAGATCAAGGCAAGGACTCAGCACAGATAACGATCCGCTCTTTCACTTCAAGCAATGGCAAACAAATCTGCGAGTTTATGAAATCAACGAAATAAAATCGATTCCATTTACACCGCAATCGCATCCCTACATTGATGCCCATCATTGGGACAGTACGACTGTCAGTACCTTGATCATAGTTATTCGTGGAACCTTCACGACATACAGAAAAAACCAGACACATTCAAACACTACTCTATTATTGCCTTGGTGCTGGCTTAGCTTACAAGACACCCTTACAGTGATTAATGAGCCCATACATAGGAAATATGGATATCAAACTACAGCGGATAATTCCATACGCCTGTTATTACCCTTCCTGCCTGCACTGCGCGGGTTCGATTTTACCTTCAACCCACCAACCGCACCAAGTCAAATTTCAGCCATAAAAAAACCGATTGAAAACAATCGGTTATCTTAAAATGGCGTCCCCAAGGGGATTCGAACCCCTGTTACCGCCGTGAAAGGGCGGTGTCCTAGGCCGTCTAGACGATGGGGACCAGGTTTACTACATCACTTCATCGAGAGTCAGAATCTGGTGGAGCTAGGCGGGATCGAACCGCCGACCTCTACACTGCCAGTGTAGCGCTCTCCCAGCTGAGCTATAGCCCCTCAAAAGCGAAGGCGTACTTTACGATATTGACCTCACCGCTGTCAACAAAAACTACGCTGCCGATGCTTTTTCTTCAATAATTTTTAACGCATGATCAAGACGTTGCAACACTCGCTCGCGCCCGATCAAGAACAGCGTCTTATCAATTGAAGGTGAAACAGTACCACCCGTTACCGCCACACGCAGTGGCTGGGCTAGTTTTCCGAGCTTTAGCTCCTGCTCTTCGGCGGTCGCCTTCACTGCTCCGTGGGTGCTTTCTGGCGTCCACTCTGCAAGAGCGGCCAGATTATCACGCAGCACGCTCAATCCACCCTGTATCGCAGGCTTCAGCTGCTTGGCTACGGCCTTCTCATCATAGATTGCGATATCCTTATAGAAATAGACACTCGCCTCTGCCATCTCGACCAATGTCTTGCAACGCTCCTGCTGAACCTTCACCAGCTCAATCAGATCCGGGCCGTTATTAATTGCGGGATCAATATCGAGATTGCCAAGATGCCAGCTGAGGTGATGGGCGATATGCTCCGGCGGGCTCTCTTTGATGTAGTGTTGGTTCAACCACAATAGCTTGCTGGTGTTAAAGGCCGATGCTGAGCTGTTGATCTCTTCAACATCAAACAGATTGATCATCTCATCGACACTAAAGATCTCCTGATCTCCGTGAGACCAGCCCAGGCGCACCAGATAGTTCAGCAGCGCTTCTGGCAGATAACCCTCTTCACGATACTGCATCACACTCACCGCGCCGTGGCGCTTGGAGAGACGCTTGCCATCATCACCGAGAATCATCGGTACATGCGCGTAGAGCGGCGCTTTACCGCCCAGCGCTTCAAGGATATTAAGCTGACGCGGGGTATTATTGAGGTGATCGTCACCACGGATTACGTGTGACATCTCCATATCGAGATCATCGACCACCACTGTTAGATTATAGGTTGGGCTGCCATCAGAACGCGCGATAATCAGATCATCGAGTTCGCTGTTATTAAACACCACGCGGCCACGCACCAGATCTTTTACCGTCACCGAACCTTCGGCCGGATTGCGAAAACGCACTACCGGGCTACCACTCTCGGCAGGTGGTACGGTTAGATTACGACAGCGGCCATCATAACGTGGCTTCTGCTTATTCACCATCTGATCGGCACGCAGACCTTCCAGCCGCTCCTTAGAACAGTAGCAATAGTAGGCCTTATCTTCATCAAGCAGCTTATGGATCACCTCCTGATAGCGGTCCATACGATCAGTCTGACGGAACGGGCCTTCATCGTATTCCAGCCCAAGCCATGTCATCCCCTCAAGGATGGCATTGACAGATTCAGCCGTGGAACGCTCAAGATCGGTATCTTCGATGCGTAAAACAAAGCGTCCGCCATGTTTACGTGCATATAACCAGGAATAAAGTGCGGTGCGCGCCCCGCCAACATGTAGGTAACCCGTTGGACTGGGGGCAAAACGTGTACGTGTAGTCATAATCTCCAGTGAAACATTCAAGCCAGGGGATCTATTTTAACAGCATCGAAGAAAAAGTCAGCGAAATCAACCCGGCTTCCTTCGTGTTAACGCCAAAAACAATAAACTCCTTTTCTGGCAAGGAGTTAAAGAATACCACGCCCCCTCCCCTCGACATTGGGCTATCAAACACCGACGACCTTTGAGAAACAATCTTTTTAGGAGAAACCGCTTAAAAAGTGGCTGGTTTGACCTCGACAAATTTAATAAGCCACGTCAAACATCCACCCCGGAATATCATGGCTATAAGATGCTTGACGCTCGTTAAAGAGGTAACGCAAGCTAATCCCCAATGAAAAATCACTGTAGCTGCTGCTGCTTCGCATTGTTGCGCCACCGCTTAACTGCCAGTGAGGCGCCACCAAGTAGGCGCCTATTAGCTCAAAGTCACTTGCCAGTCCGCTATCACTACTCTTGACGTAACTGAGAGCTGTGCCGCCAACCGTGAGGGCTGGATCAAAACCAGTGGCATTCGGGAATAATAACTCGGCTGCTTCACTTTGCTTCTGATAGCCCAATGAAAAACGCCCTTTAAAGGTATAGCGCAGCGCCTCTTTAGAGAGGTAATTTATGGCTAGACCAAGACGAATAAGTGATTCGGGGCTGAAGTACCCACCATGCCCTAAGGTAAAGTGGCTAAGGTTTCGATTGAATTTCTGATAGGCGAGCTCCGGGCCGATTGTGAAGTAATGGAATCCTTTTCGCTTCATATCTCGACCTAGGCTAACACTAAGACTGAGAGATCTGTTATTTACCACACCTTCACCACTGAGATCGGCAGCGGAGAGGCTTATAAATGAACTCCAACTATTACCTAACATATAGAGAGACTCCAGCTCTACGCCTTGTTTGAGTACGCGCCCCCAACTGACATTGGAGTAGGGGTCATGCATGCCAGTATAGGAGAGTATGCTGTCACGTACAGGCCTTGCATAGAGGCCTGTTCGCCAGTACCCCTTGCTGATTTGCTGTGTAAGGCTCAGCTCATATGTGAGTTTCGTATCGACGGCACCAGCGCTGGGGGTAAGGCCAAGACTGAATGCTGGGCTGATTTTGCTACTTTGCTGATAGTCAAAGCGGTAAGCAGTACCATTATTGAGCTCGTTTACTAATGTGGCTGATGGAGTGCTTGAGTTAAAACCGTTACTGCCAACAGGTTCGCCAGCAAGATTGATTGCACCACTATGTAGCGATGTATGTAGCACTGTGAAACTGAATCTGTGTTTGCGATTATGGGTGTAGAGACCTGAAACAATGGGTAGACTGTAAATATCAAGTTTACTGGTGCCCGTTTCGCCTGATTTGTGACGCCACATCAATCCGGCCTCAAGTGATGGTGAATCGATGGCTTGTAGTGAATCGATACTGATTTCGGCCTCGTAAGCAGTAAGAAATTGCTTGCGACTGTCGCGTTGCTCATCATGCATAGCGACGATTTTCCCCACGCCTTCACCCGCTAATCTTGCACCTTGCGTAGGCTTTTTGCGCAGTTCGATCAGCTCTAGTAATTGCAGGGCCTGAGGCAACTGTTGGCGGTGAGGTTCTGCCAGTGAGCGGCTATTTGCATATTCACCCAGCTGGAAGTAGGACCAGGCCATCAGCATTTCAGATGACGGTGGCGATGCTAGAAAGCTGTGTGCATGAATAGCGGTGCTGAGGCTGTCATGGTAGTTTTCTTGCTGGTACTGCTGCCATCCGCGATGCATTGTTATTTCAAAGGCAAGCGCATTCATTTTAGGAGATTGTAATCGGTATTGCTCTGCCAGTGGTTGAGCTTCGTTGATTTTACCTTCTTTGTAGAGTGATAGTGCCAGGCCGTAGACTATCTCTATGTTGCTGGGTTGCCAGTCTTGGCATAATGAAAACCACTTGCTGGATGCCGAATATTTTTTTTGGCTAAAGTGATACCAAGCAACTATTTCAGCCAGCGCGACATCGCCGTGTTGCTCGATGGCATTGCCCATATGGTTTAACAGTTTGTTAATGGCGCGGTGGTTATTAGCATTGATAAATTTTTCTAACCAGAATTTTTGTTGATTGTATTTAATGGTATTAAGTGCATGTCCTTCTGTGTTTGTTACGCTGTTGAGTAACTGCTCAAAAGACGCTGGCTGCAGGAGTAGCTGGCTAATTTCCAGTAAAGCCGCGCGGTCAGTCGCTGTCAGGCAGGTACTCATTATTTTTTGTAGCTGAGTTAGCCGAGCATGCTCTGAACTGGGTAGTACGGTTGTAATTTCAATAAGATTTTGACAGAGGCCTGATTCGGGCTGTGCATGGAAGGCAGGAGCTTTCATAGTGTTTGATATTGCGCCCTGCTCCCCCCTATGATTTAAAGCGCTAACGATGCCCGCTGGTGGTTGCCAGCCAGGGTATTCATGCTTCCAACTTTCAATCGCCCGCAGTAGTGATTGTAGTTTGTCGTTATGCAGCATATTCCAGAGTAGTCGCTCATCAGGCAGTGGCGATGCATTTCCAGCAATAGGCGTAGCTTGGGGCGCGGAGGTTATTGTTTCTGTGCCGGAGGGTGTATCTACGATAGGCAATACATCGCGCTGAAGAGAAGTTTCCTGCACTGATAGCAAAGAAGCGGGTAATATCAGCAAGATTATCAGCGCTATGCTAGATTTTATTGTCTGTTTTCTGCCTGTCATAGTTGCACTTAAGCTAATTAGACGCCAGCTTGGCCATTATCATTAAACTGGAGGAGTAGTAGTCATCGTTCATTGAGGGTGTGGTTAGATGTTCTGAGCGCGGGGTATTTTCGAGTAAGTTATAAACAGCTTTCATTCCTGCGGGTGCATCGTATTCACCGAGTTGGTTGTTAGCAAGATCAACCCAAGACGGTAAGTGAGAGCCGAGCTGTATAATGCTTTTATGAAAGTGGCTAAACGGCTTTAATAACACTGGGTCATCTATCTCCGCCCACACTAGGTTGAGTGGTACTCGAATGGCATCGTAACCGTAGCGAGGTTTATGAGTGGTAGCCAATTGCGGCGTCTCTCCTAACTGTAGCCAATCGGGCGGTAGTTGCCACTCACCAAATCGCGCATGCGCGATCAGGTAGCGACCGCTTTGCTCTAATGCCTGCCAATCTGGTGAGGGATAAATACGTTGAAAATCACGGAAAGCAGGAAAGAGCCAATAGGAGAGGTTTACTGTGTAGACGCCGTCATGCTCAAAGCCGTACTCACCGGGCAAAAGAATAGTTTGTCCTTGCCACTGTCGTATGACACTACGCTGTAGATCATCAAGAATTTTTTGACCATCTTGAAGGTAACTTTCTTCGCTCCAGGCTTCCCCTGCCTTAAGTAAAGCCCAGGCGATGAGTATGTCACCATCGCTGGCATTGTTTATATCACTTATGCCCTCGCTAGGATGTAAACGCCAGGCAAAGAGGTGGTCATTGCGGATCTGGAGATTTTTTTGAGTCCACTGCCATATTAGTTGAAAGCTCTCGTGATCGCTGGCATGGAAGGCAAAGAGCATTCCGTAACCTTGGCTCTCGGAGTGACTAACACCATGATTTCCGCTATCAACAATCCTTCCTTCCGTGGAGAGGAAAATTGACTTATATGCGTGCCACTCTGGCAATGGTGGTAGTGATGGTTGCTGCTGCCAGAGTTTAATGGTCAGCAATGTAATCACTATTAAGCCAAAGAGCAGGGCCCATAACCACTTAACTCTTGAACTCTTGAACATTGTTCTGTTGCTTGGCCTTATAACTATTTAACCAGCGATGGCCTAGCCAAGCTAGCAGGAGTGGTAGTGATATAATGAAGATTAACCACTGATTGAGATGCTCCGAAAAGTGGTAAGCGAGTTGATTATGTATTGACATTTCACCGCGATGAAAAATCTCGCCTACTTGCTGAGTGAATACTATACCTTTTTCGCTCGTGGCATCCCACACGGCTACGTTGCCTTTGAGGTTGTTCCATATTTTAGGTGCGACCAAAGCTTTGACGCTATTGTAGAGTTGATCCGCACTTTCGTTAGTTATTAATATCACCATTCTGTCATCATCTTTTGATGAGGGGTAGCCAATCATAACTGCCTGACGTCCAAGCGAGGCATTGAAGTTTATACCCACCACTCGTTGTTCCAATATTGCAGGAGGCGTGGACGTGAAAAGGCTGGTAAAAAATCCTCTTGAATTAGACTCTGATTCTTTTGCTACGATGCTGGAAGCCTGGATAGTACCTCCGAGTTTCATTGGTGCATTTATCAAATCATCTGGCAAAAGCGCTTTACGCTCACCGATGATAAATAGATCACGACCCGTTATGCTGTCGAACGAAAGTTTAGCGTTATGCAGCGGCGCTTTGTTCATTTGAGTCATTTTTGCAATTAGCTGCCAGGCAGAGAGTATTGTCTGGGACTGGTGATCACGTAGCACAATGCCTATATTGACACCATAGGCTAGCTCTGTGAATGGAAAGCCCGTGCGTTGGAATAGTTCGAAATTGGGTAGTGCTACATAGCGATCAGCTTTGGGTAGCTCAATAGTGGACTCAGCGAAGAGTGTTAGTTGAGAGTTCTGGTATTGAACTAGTGAGCAGTCTCCTGATGAGCCCGTCACCAATGGTGGCATCACTGGTTCAAAGCTAATGGTATTAAGACCAGGAGTGAAGTTGGCAAATGGAATGTTGATTTCATAACCATTATAGCGGGCTCCATTTTTATCATCTAGGCGGATAGCTTTCTCAAAAGCATCATTAAGATAGATGTTTAACACGGAGTCTTGTCGCAGTGCCGCACCATAACTAAGATTAAACTTGAATCGGACATTAGCACTGTCATTACGTAGCAAATCTGGTGGCATCATCACCTGTAGTGATACAGGCCTAGTTGTTAGTGTTTGCGTATTAAAGCCAAGATCTTCAAAGTGATAGATAGATGCTGGTTGAAGCGTGAGGGGTAATTTTTTATCACCGATAGCGGGGATATCAAGCGATGTTATGATCATGCTTTTATCATCAGGGAGAGACTCGCGGGTAAAGGCAAAAGATTTGGCCGCTAGCATTACCTCTTCCTTAGTTGTGCCGGAGACGATCACTACTTGATAATCAGGGTTCTTTGCAGGAACCACCCCAAGATATGCCCCCGAGATTTTTTGGGCCTGAGCGGTGGTGATGTATGGCTCTAGTTCGGAACGTGTGCCAATTAAAACAACGTCTCCCTTCATTCCACTTTGATCTAGTGGAGATAAAGCATAACTTCTGTCTTTAAGTGGCACTTTTCTTTTTATTTTCTCTGTTAATGACGAGGCAGTGGCTAGTCTAAAGGTCGGCGTAACATAGTCAAGGTGTAGGGCTACTCCTTGAGCAATCAAGGAACCCAACTGTAACCGTTCATCATTAAATTTCTCATAGGCAGTGACGATGGTTACCTCGTAATCTGGTAGCCGCTTATCAAAGAGATGATCAAGATTGGCGAGAGTATAGTTTTGTGGTTGACGGTTGTAATCAAATTTGAAATAGGATTTTTCACCGTTAATTTGGGTCCAGAGCTCAGGGGCGGTTGGGTCTTCGCAACTATCGGTATAGTGCTGTACAGCACGAAATTCCACATGGTTATATCCGTTTATCAGGTATTCCGATGGTATTGAAATATCTTTTTTCATGCTGGGGTTTTTAGGGTCAAGAGCAATCTGTGTAATAACAATCCCATTTACAAGAACTGCCAACTGCGAGCGATTTTTTAGTAATGCAATTGAGCTTGAAAAATCAAGGTGAAGTATACGATTAGCGGGCGCGATACGTTGCGATAGCGGCAATACCAAGCTATAGCTAGAGATGGATTTCTTGAGTTCGATGCTGCCTAACCCCGTTAACGATTGAAGAGTCGTTATATTTTCTCCGAGATTGTTTTTTTCCGCTGTTATTGCAGCGATAGGCCAGAGGAGTAGGCACAAAGTTATTAGCAGGTTTTTTTTCATTTTGGTTCATGCCCCTTTAATTTCCGCTTGAGCTTTAGAAGTTCGAAATACTCTAATTAAAGGCTCTATTCGCTTTGCTATCGGCCTCGAAATCAATATTATAATATAGCGGCATGCGTACTTTATTCCAATTAATGAGAGATAGTACGCACCCTTAACAATGCCAGGATCATCCGCCCTATTTTCATTCCATTTTTGCCAGCGAGTACTGTCACCATGAGTTAGTAGCACGATATTCCGATATTGCGTTAGGTCCGTAGGTACAAATTTAATGCCTATGGACTGCATATTTTTTTTGCGCCAGCGGCTTATAATTTCCATTGATAGTTTGAACGCTTTACCTGTGATGGGGTTGATGCCTGCCAGCGCTACAACCTCATTACCTTCTATCTGCTGATAGAGCTCAGGAGTGATTAACAGATTTGCACCACCAATGGAGATATCATCCACTTGTACCGGGACTTTACGACCATTATTGCTAAGTATGAGCGCCGCATCGAAACCTGCGGGTAGGCGCGGGGTAATGCGGCGCTGGCGGCGCTCCATTAAGGCGCCAAGGCTTGCGGCGTATAGCATGAAATTGTAGCCGGTCCAAAAGAGTGTTACAGCCACTAGAATGCGCTCGTCAGGAACAGCATAGAAACGCCAGAGACCTAACAGGAAGATGAAGGCAGTAATAGTAACCATCCAGTAAAAAGGCTTTGCCAATGGGGAAATAAAATCCTCTTCTAGCTTCTCCGACTTAGGCGTAACGCCAAAGCTGGGGGCGTGCGGGTTTTTCAGAACGGCCAGTACGGCACCAAAGGAGTGCATTGACTGCATGGTTTCATAGACATTTGATATAAAATTCCAGCGCACCTTGCGGTACATGTAACTGGAGGCCATTAATAACACCATAATGTAGGGCAATGTATAAATGGCTAATTCATTAAACGTGGCATCATAGATGCGTAAGCCAAACACCAGGTAGGCTGCGGGTGCAAAGGCAAATATAATACGGGCAAAAGGAAAAAACCAATAACTAATGTTAGAGAGATAGCACAGCCTTTGTGGTAGTGTCAGCCCTTTCAGCACAAGTGGGTTTTTAAGAAGAAAGATCTGCACCATACCTTGTGCCCAGCGCATTCTCTGAATCATAAAGCTACTAAACGTTTCAGGTTGAAGACCAGAGATTAGTGGATACTTTAGGTAGAGAGAACGCCAGCCGTAACTGTGTAAAGCAAGCGCAGTCTCTGCATCCTCGGTGATACTTTGGCCTGAAAACCCATCGGATTCAAGTAGCGCTTTACGTCGCAAGACTGCCGCTGAACCACAGAAAAAAGAGGCTCCCCAGAAGTCAAGGCCAGGCTGGATGGCACCATAGAACATATAATTTTCGGATGGCATTTTTTTAAATAGATCAAGATTTTTTTCGACTGGGTCAGGGTTTATAAAGAAATGAGGGGTTTGAACTAGGAAGAGTTTTTTATCATCCAGAAAAAAACCAACCGTTTTTTCTAGAAAATCAATGGTCGGCACATGGTCTGCATCGAGGATTAACAACAGATCACCGCTGGTGTGGGGGAGGGCTGCATTCATGTTGCCAGCTTTGGCATGGCTGTTGTCATGCCTTGTCATGTAGCGCACTCCGAGCTGCCGACAGAGGGATTTTAGTTTGTGACGACGTAGCCAGGATGCTTTTGCTTTAATTGCGTCGGTTTGCTTTCGCTTATGATGAGTGCCACCATCGTCAAGTAGATAAATTCTGACTTGTCCTGGATAGCGCATCGCCGTTGCAGCCACCAATGTCACCTTGAGCAGAGTCTCATTTTCATCGTAGCTGGGTACAAATACATCCACCGTTGGCAGATCCCGGGAGACATCTATTGCTGGTGCTGGTTCGCGTTCGATTGGGCGTATACCAACAAAGATGCTCAATAGGAAAACTATGATTCCATAGACTTCTGCCGCAAATAATCCGCTGGAGGCTAGAAAGCTAAAAAAATCATCATATGAAAGTGTCGAAAAAAGCCTCCAATGGAAATATCGCATTACTACATATACCGCCAACATTAAAAAGAGTAAGCGCGGTATGCCTGCATGCAATAAATAGCGATCAAGGACAATCATTAACGTCAGGAACATTACGCTAACGATAAGCTGCGCTTCATTGCTAACATTAATGCTCGCCAAAATGATTAGCAGTAATAAACCAACGACTAGAACCAGGTGTTCTAGATTAACTAAATGACTTCTTCCTCCGATCATAAAGCTCCGGCGTATTAATTTCTGGGAATAGCCCTCCTAATATGGCAACCAAACGAGGCAATTTCATTAGCTAGAGTAAGGAGCTGTTAGGAAGAATTAGCGCACATAGCGCAGTTGAGGCCACACTGCGATAAAGAGACAGCATCTGTATTCTGCAGTATTTCAGTCAAGAATACATTAAAAAATCAGTCGCTACTAGTGTGGCGTGGCTGCAAGGCTGCATATCAGATACAGGCCCCTTGAAATTCATTACAAGACAAAACATTTCATGGGAAGACTGTCTAACGAACTAGACTATAGGAGCGACCTTACAAATCAGCAATTTAGCGCAACAATAAAGAAGCCACACCCAAGGTGTGGTGTTCAATCAATACTTAAGGGTACATCGGGGCAAGAGCGGGCTTGTTAGTAATTACTGTAGCCTTGGAATGAGGGAGCTCAGACTTAAATATCCGCCATAACTCAGCGCCATTCCATCCAGCACCGCTTGCCGGGCCAACCCGGCTATAAAGCTGACGATTAAGCACCATAATTTCAAACGAAAACGATTTATCAACACGCTGAGCAATCTCAGCAAGCGACCCTGGAGGATGCTCAGGCCAATGCACAAAAGCCCAGCCAAGAATGGCATTTTTGGCGGCAGCCGCATCATTCTGCTGACAAGCTACCTGCAACGCCTTTTTCACAGCACTAACCTTAGGCCCTGTGGTTTCATGCTTAATATCATCATTTCGCTCATGTCTTCTACGTGTGACAAACCATGCAATCACAGTCAACAACCATCCGATACCCAACAGCCCACTAGCAATGCGCCAACGCCCCTCATGCGACGCGGCCAAATGCGTTACTGTTGAGCCACTAACACTCATACCATTACCCGATGAAGGCATTAATGGCTCCGACGTTTCAGCAACCTGCGGTGCGACTACGTTTAATTTACGTACGGGCAAACTCACCACCTCACGTTTACCTGTTTGACTATTCCACCAGGGAATATCGATTGCAGGTAACTGAAACTCACCCGCGCGCGTTGGAATCAGCGCAATTTTCTCCTGGCGCACGCCGATTAATGTCTCCTGCTTTTTATCGTTAATTTGCCTTGGCTGATCCGGGTAGGCCTTTATTCCATCGGGCATCATGGGTGTGATTGTCGGCAACTGCGCAGCGGTCAAACCATCCGCCATCAAGGTTAAGGTCCAGGTAAGTGGCTCACCAGCGGTGACGGCCTTAGTCAGGTCAACGCCTTCAGGCCACTCTTCAATCAGCCTCACCTCACGTGCAGGCAACCATTGCTGCTGATCTTCTGTAGCCGGCATCGCCTTTATATTGAGCGAGACCTCCTCAGACTGCACACGCCGAATCTTTCCGCCCGGCTCAAACACATCAAACATACCGCGAGAACGGTTAACCACCTGCCCCTCAAAAGTAAGCGGTGAAATAGTGAGTGTGCCACTCTGCTGTGGAAAAATGGCATAACTACGCTCAAGTACCACATAGCGACGACCATCACGTGTCGTTTCAAACTCGCGATCATCGCCCAGCTTTTCGATCACCGCATCGGCATCGTTAATCGCTGGCTCAGAAAGGCTGGCATTAGCAACGTTCACTGCACGAAACAGTTTCGCTTTATAAATCACCTGCGACTGCACATAGGCCTCACTCCCCCCTGTTGCAGACGCGGCGCTCACCTCAATAAATAGCGCTGGATTATTGGCTTCCGCTGCTGGTACCACCTGCTCAGCCACACCAATCACCAGCGGCTGACTTTTATCTTTGCCAAAGGAGATTTCAGGCACCACTAAACGCCCACTGTGCTTTGGCATCAACACCAATGTCCACTGACGCGCCTGCGATACGCTACCATTCACGATCTGCATCGTCGTTCCCTGGCTCTGGCTCTTAATATCAAACGATTGCTCTAGCGCCTTAAAGTCAGGATCATCATCAATTCGCCCATCTGCTTCAAAGACCAGACGGAACGACTCATTCATCGCCACTGGATTACGATCACTCCTGACGGTAATCGTTGCCGCCCATGAGGGCAGGGCTAACAACACCATCACACCACACAACCACCCTCTCAAAATGCTACTTTGACTTTTCACCATGACTCACCCTCACTACGCGGCTGACCACCACTGCGACTCTTTTCACGTTGCGATTGATATTGAAATTTACGGCGTAACAAGCCACCCGGATCATCGGGAATGCGGCGCAGCCATTGATCATTTGCCTGCTGAATTTCTGCCTGCGCCTCACTCAATTCCGCCGCTGTCGCTGCAGTCTCTTCTGATTGTTCGCCATCACCTTCCTCTTCAGCCCGCGACGCTTGCTGTGGCTCATCAGTAGATTCCTCGCCCTCTTCAGACATCTGCTGCGCCTGCTCTGGCGACTGATTTTCTTGGGACGGTTCACCCTCTTCGTCCGCTGAAGAGGGCTGTGGCACATCACCCATCTCATCTGAAGATGAAGACTGACCATCTTGTTGCTGACCGGATTGTTCACCCGACTGATCACCTGCTGGCGAATCAGATTGAGAGTCACCCTGTTGCGATTCGCCTTGCTGCGAATCACTCTGCTGCGACTGCTCACCACCCTCATCCGATTCACCCGACTGCGAATCGTCATCCGATGATTCACCAGCCTCCTGTTTTAACTGTTCCTCAACCAACGCTCTGTTATGCTCAGCATCGTCATGTTTCGGCTGTAGTGCTAATGCCTGTTCATAGGCGTCAAGCGCGGCCTGCCACTGCTTTAACTTTGCATAAGCATTACCGCTATTATAATAGGCCGCCGCACTGTCGATTCCTGTTAGCGCATCAATGCTTTGTTGGTAATTGCCATTACGGTAATTTGCGGCGGCCTGCCACGCCTTGTCTTCAAACAGGCTTGCAGCCTGCGCCACATCATCTGCGTTAAAGGCACGCGAGGCGCGCTGATCGGGCGTTGACCAGAGATCACTCCACCACGACAGCTGGTGATCACTAACCGGACTTTCTTCAGCCTCCGCACTGCCCGGCGTCATGCTCATCAACGGCAGTGCCACCAGGCAAACCACCAATAGATTACCTCGCCTAAATGCCATCAATGCCAACGGCAACAGCAGCAACAATAGCCACGGCCCCTCTTCACGCCACTGATCCGCCTTAAACTCCTGCGACTCTTCCAACTCCGATTCATTTGTTAGCCGAGCCCCGCCAAGTAGTGTCGTAATATCAAGGTCATCAACCCGCATCGCCTGATAGTGACCACCACCCTGCTGCGCAAGATCACGCAGGCCGGCCTCGTCCAGTCGCGGAATCACAATCGCGCCACGACTATCTTTTAGAAAACCACCATCCGGCAGCGCAATCGGCGCACCTTCAACATCGCCCACCCCCAATATCGACAGACGATAGCCCGACTGGCTTAATTCACTCACAGAAATGTTCAGTGCATCTGCCGGCACATTCTCAAGGCCATCCGAAATCAGTAACAGGTCACCACGCGTTGCGCCTGCCTGCACCAGTAACTGCTGCGCCATATCGATAGCCAGATCAGGGCGACTACCCTGCTGCGGCATCAAGGCTGTCTTCAATGAACTCACCTGCGCAACAATCGTCTCCGCATCTTCCGTCAGTGGTGAAACAATAAATGCATCTGCCGCATAGACAATCAATGCCGACTGCCCCTCTTTGCGCTGCTTAAGCATATCGATCAATTTAAGCCGCGCACGTGTTAAGCGTGTTGGCTTCACATCGGTAGCATCCATTGAACGCGACAGATCAAGCATTAATACCAGTGCCGATTGATCGCGAAACACTGGCTGTTCCAACTGCTGCCAGGCTGGCCCTGCCAACGCGGTAATCGCCAACAGCCCCACCAGCGTAACCACCAGCAACACGCCCCGACGCTGCCGCACACCGTTCTCACTGATTAACAGGTGCGGCAATAGTTCAGCATCACAGACACTTTGCCAGCTACGACTCTGCAAGCGAACACGCCGTAGATACCACAAAATAAGCATCAAGAGCGGCAACAACAGTAGCCACCATGGGCGTAGAAAATGAAAGCCCTGTATTATTTCATCAACGTTCATACCGCCCCCGTCTTTCGACCGTGACGCCATAACAGTAACGATGCAATCAACATCGCAGCAGCCAACGGCCAGGAATAAAGCGAATGCCGTGGCCTGAAAAATTGTTTCTCCTGCTCCACCGGCTCTAACTCATCGAGTAGTTGATAAATTTCATCCAGCTGGCTCAGGTCTCGTGCGCGAAAATAACGTCCGCCAGTGGTGGTCGCAATTGCAGTCAATGTCTCTTCGTCCAGGTCAGCAGAGGGGTTCACCTTGCGCGAACCAAACAGTGATCGCACCATCATCTCGTCGGCACCAATCCCGATGGTATAGATCTTCAACCCTTCACTCGCCGCCAGCTCAGCCGCCTTTAATGGTTCAATCTCGCCCGCCGTGTTCGCCCCGTCCGTCAATAAAATCAGCACGCGACTCGTGCTGCTATCTTCACGCAGGCGCTTAACGGCAAGGCCAATAGCATCGCCAATCGCAGTCGCCTGCCCCGCCAGACCAATCACCGCCTCATCGAGTAACGTTTTCACAGTGGCACGATCAAAGGTCAGTGGCGTCTGTAAATAGGCCTGCTGACCAAACAGTACCAGCCCGACACGATCACCAACACGACGTTCAATAAACTCACCCGCCACCAACTGCGTTGCAACCAGACGATTGACCATGCGCCCCTGCCATTCAAAATCCTCAGCCTCCATACTGCTGGAGAGATCGACTGCCAGCATCAGGTCTCGCCCACTCACCGGCAGCTCCACCGCCTCGCCCTGCCACAGTGGTCTGGCACAAGCGATCACCAACAGCGCCCACGCCAATAGCGCGGCCCATAACAGCCAGCGCCCACCCGTGACCGCGCGTGATGTGGCGTCACCCGGCGAACCAAAATCACTTAGAAATGGCACGCGTAATACGGCATCATTGGCACTTGCTACAGGATGGACAAACCAGCGTACTAACAGAGGAAGCGGAATCAACCACAACAACCACGGCCATTCAAACTGAAGCGGTAGATCAGCCATCATCGACCTGCCTTTAATCCGGGCAAGCGTGCCAGCCACTCGCCACACAGCGCATGCAATGCCAGCACATCACCATCAACCTGCTGTTGATAAGGGCCAGCCAGCAATAGACGGCCAACACCCTCACTAAAACCATTCGCTTGCGACAATGAATGTCTGTTATCCAAATAACGCAGCCACGCTTCACCGCTAATGCCAGCGACCGCTTCGCGCGGGTAGTAACTAAGCGAAACCCGGCGTAATAGCACCGACAAGCCCTGCACCAGCTGGCTAACATTTTGCTCATGCTGAAACGTCACCATTAACTGCTCCCACTCGGCCAGTGCTGCAACGCGTACGCGCAGTGCTGCTTTGCGACGTTGCCACCACCAAACCAGCAGGATGACAACTAAAATAAGTGCCAGCAACATCCACCAACCCGGCGCAGGTGGCCACCATGAAATCGCCTCAGGCAGATGAATATCACGCAACGGAAGCTCAACACCCATCGCCACACCGTCCATCACATCATCCCTCGCATACCAAGCCCTTCACGCAATCGTCGCGCTAATGGCTGCGTGGTTGAACAAGGGATAAAACAGATGCCGTGGCGACGGCACAAGGCCTGCAAAGCATCACGTCGTTCAATGAAGCGCTGATGATAGGCGTCACGAGCAACTGCGGCAGTGGTATCAAGTGTCACTGCTTGTTCGCCATCACCCACACGATAGAGTCCAGCAGGCGGCAAAGTAGATTCAAGTTCATCGTAGATAAAAAACATCACCACATCATTATGGCGCGCCAGTTGAGCAAGGTGCAGCTCGCTACGCTCTTCCACATCACGAAAGTCACTCAGCAAAACAACCAGACTACCTGGGCGTGCCACACGCCTCAAACGCAAGAGCGATTGAACTGCGGCATCGCTCGCCACATCGCTACTGTGCTGCGTTGCGGCTTTGGCCTGCTGCCACGCCAGCTGCTCCTGCTTCACCATACGTTGAATCAGATGCAGCACGGCATGCTTACTGCCCTGTGGGCGAAGCTCTTCATGCTGTTGCTCTGAGAAAATAAGACCGCCGATTCGATCTCCCTGCGTCACCGCAGCCCATCCCAGCAACGCTGCAGCACGCGCCGCCACCACTGATTTAAAGGCGCCCCGTGTCGCAAAAAACATTGAACTGCGGCTATCCACCCATAGCAACACTGCGCGCTCTCGCTCTTCACGAAACAGTTTAGTGTGCGGTTTACCAGTACGCGCCATCACCCGCCAATCAAGTGTGCGCACATCATCACCCGCCTGGTAGGGGCGCACCTCGTCAAACTCCATGCCGCGTCCGCGAAATGAAGAGAGGTACTGCCCACTCTGCGCAGCCCGCACCTTCAGTGCACGCAATGATAAACTGGCCGCTTCGCGGTACAATCCAATCAGGGATTTTTTATCAAGCCGAACCGGATCAAAGGGAGCATCAATAACAGCAGAGGATGCTGAGGGTACAAACGCCTCACCAGCAGGGCTATCCTGCGATGCACCCCGGGCAAACAGTTGTGACAATCGTTTTAACACCAGCAGATCCGACTAGGAGCTTGTCCGAGAATGAAAGTCGTAACGAGGGAAAGCCATTTTGAGGCAGATTTTTCGTTCATTTGAGGCGAATAGTTGTTCTATTCAACGAAAATGAACGGGAAATATGACCAAAATGGATTTTCCGCAGTAGACTTTTCATTCTCGGACAAGCTCCTAGGGCACCGCAATACGCGCAAGCAGTGCCTCAATAAAGCGGTCTGGTGTAATGCCATCCGCTTCTGCTTCGTAACTCAATAAGATACGGTGACGCAGCACATCATAGGCCATCGCCTGCACATCTTCCGGGCCAACAAAATCACGTCCAGCCAGCCAGGCATGGGCACGTGCGCAACGATCCAGCGCAATGGTCGCGCGCGGGCTACCGCCAAACTGTAACCAGCGTCCAAGCTGCTCGTCATATGCAGATGGATTACGCGTCGCGAGTACGATCTGCATCAAATACTCCTCCACGTTATCCGCCATAAAGACTTCCAGTACCTCTTTACGCGCAGCAAACAGCTCTTCCTGTGTGACCAATGGTGATGCAGTATCAGAATGCGTCACCCCATCTCGTGCCTCACCTCGCGCCAGATGCAAAATCTCACGCTCCGCTGCGGCATCGGGATAACCGATCGTGACATGCATCAAAAAGCGATCCAGCTGCGCCTCGGGCAGCGGGTAAGTCCCTTCCTGTTCGATCGGATTTTGCGTTGCCATCACCAGAAACAGCTCGGGCAGTTTATAGGTCACTGCGCCGACGGTGATCTGGCGTTCAGCCATCGCCTCTAACAGCGCCGACTGCACCTTGGCCGGGGCGCGATTGATCTCATCCGCTAAAACCAGATTATGAAATAGCGGCCCCTGCTGAAAGGTAAAAGAGCCATCCTGCGGACGAAAGACCTCCGTGCCGGTCAGATCGGCAGGCAACAGATCCGGGGTAAACTGCACCCGGTGAAAGTCACCTTCAATCCCTTCGCCCAGCACCTTGATCGCGCGCGTTTTAGCCAGACCCGGTGCGCCCTCCACCAGCAGATGACCATCCGCCAACAGCGCAATCAACAGGCGATTAACCAGCAGCTCCTGCCCAATAATGTGCCGGCTAATCGATTGATAAAGTTTTTTAATACTCGCTTGGTGAGACATAACTACCCTTGCCTTTATTCAGGATCTCTTTTGCAATGAACTGTGAATTCTAAAAATTATTTCTGCTTTTGCCAAGCCTGTATAGCCATCACTCACTGAGAACGACCATTGCGGCATTGATCATCTGTAAGCGCGCGGTATCACCACCACGGTCGGGATGATGCGCCATTGCCAAATGACGATAATGTTGCTTTATCGCCACTGCATCAATCGGGTCTTTTAACCCCAGTACCTCTAACGCCTGGCGCCGCTTTTCCGAGCCATTGAGGCGCGACCAGAACTTATCGAGCAGCTGCTCCAGCGCTGCTGCCGTTGCCTGTTCCAGGTGGGCGCTATCGAGATAATAATCACGTAACGCATCGACTTCTCCCGGCTGATATCCACTACCCGGCTGCGGGTCGCATTCACGTAATATAATCAGCAAAGGGTTAATCTCAAGCTGGTCACTCTGCGCGGCCCACAACTTATCACGCAGGCAGTACAGAGCATTGAAAAGCCTGAAATGAGCACAAAATAGTGAGAAGGTATCGCGTAACGCTGAAATATCGAAATGTTCATCACCGCATTCATAGAGAGCAGCAAAAAGATCATACTCGCTTAATCCCGCCGGGTTATCGCGCAGAAGGGTTAATATTTGCTCACCAAACTCGCTCGCCAGCCGTTCATTAGCTGATGCGGGCACATCAGCCATGTCGTGCCCATCCATCAGAATATACTAAAATGAAGTAGCAATATTACCTGTTAAGTTATTTAACAGAGAGCAGCTCAACATCAAATTGCAGCATTGAGTGAGGGCCAATATCACCACCGGCTCCACGTGGGCCATAGGCCAGATCAGAAGGGATGAAGAGCTGCCACTTAGCCCCCTCTTTCATCAACTGCAGCGCCTCCGTCCAGCCGCTAATCACACCATTCACCGGAAAGGTTGCAGGCTCACCGCGCTGATACGAGCTATCAAACTCAGTACCATTAATCAGTGTGCCGCGATAATGAACAGAAACCGTGTCTTCTGCTGTTGGCTGCTTCCCTTTACCCACCGTAAGCACCTTATATTGCAGGCCACTTGGCAATGTCGTCACCCCCTCTTTGCCACTGTTTTCAGCAAGAAACGCCTCGCCTTCTGCCTTATTGGCACTACCTGCCAATTCCTTTTTAGCAACTTCTTTTTTCTGGTAATCAGAAAAAATCGCCTGCATCTCTTCCATCGTTAGCTGTGGCTTTTTACCTTCCATTGCATCATCAATCGCCATTGCCACCGCATCAGCATCAATATCCATTCCATTACGCTTTAGGTCCTGGCCAATCTGAACACCCACTGCATAACTAAATTTTTGCTTTTCACTACCCAGGCTGCCTTCAGCATGTACGATAGAGACAGATGAAGCCATCAAAAGTGATGTAACAAGAACTCTGGTTTTCATGTTTTTCCTCGTAAATTATTAATTTCCCCAGCATCAAAACAGAATATTGCAGATAAAAAAAAGGATAGGAGATTACCTACCCTTGCTTAACGTGCACTCCATGCTGAGTTTCCACTTCCGTTACTCTGCTTAGACCTTCCATGAGAAACTTGACAGTCATAGTTATACTCCCCCAGTCTACAGTCGTCAAATAGTAACAAAGCACCATTTGCAGCCTCAGTTTCGATTAAAAACAGCACAAAAACTCGAAAACGTCAGTTCTCACCCTGCCACATTATTTTATAGCAAAATCAACGCCGCATTTGTACACTACATCAATACAAGATTGACAAGATAATCAAGGAGGTAATCATGAATAAAATGGCACTTGCTGGGATAGTCTGCAAAACATCACTACTCATGCTCGGCGTGACAACACATGCCATCGCGAATACCCCTCCTTCCGTCAGCGAGATCGTTAATCAGTGCTATTACAAATATGCCGGTAACGATCAGCGCTCAAACATGCAAATCACCCTTAAGGCGGCAGGTGGTAAAGAACAGGTAAGTGAATACACCCGCCTCTGGAAACATTATGGCGGTGAAGATGGCGTTGTCGATAAGGTGCTGCTTTTCACCGATAAACCACTTAAAGACAAAGGCATCGCCTTCATGCGCTGGGGCCACACCGGCGCCAGCAACAAAGCGACTGAGCAGTGGATCTACCTGCCGGAGCTAAGAAAAGTTCGCCGCATTACCCCGCGCGACCCTGAAACCAAAGAGTGGATCATCAAAGATGAAGACTTACGGCTGCGTGAACCCCATGAAGACACGCACACCTTGATCGATGAAAAATCATCGAACGGACAATCATATTACCGAGTGAACTTCAAACCCAACAACGACCCCGTCTATAGCAAGCGCGTTTTCTGGTTTAGCAAAGACGGTGATGAGTGCTCACTTCACAAGGTCGATTTCTACGACAAACAGGGTGAAAAAGCCAAACAGCAGCTGATTGAATGGCGACGCGAAGGCAAGGCCTGGATATGGGATAAAGTGGTCATCGAAGACACCAACAGCGATGCCTTTATTCATTACGATATGAAACAGGTCGAGATTAACGTGGGATTGAACGATTCACTGTTCACTCAGCGCTCAATGCAGAAAGGGTATAACCGGTAGGCGCTGACATTGCAGCGTCTCAATTACCTGCGCTGGTGGCCATGGCACAAACGATGGCTGCCAGCGATAATGCACCCCTGATACTCTCCAGGCACCTTTCGGGCGGTTTGCGATTATCAAAATAAATAATAATATAATCAACGTACTAGCTTTTTATTGGTCAGCCTATCTAACCAGGGCCATAGATTCATCCAGAAGTCATGTATACTTTTACCAATTAGTCAAGTGGCCCTGCTCAGGTTCAATCGCAATACAATCATCACATTAGGCATATCGGCATGAAACAGACTCATCAATTATTCAAACGCGCTCAGCAACTGCTGGGGCTTATCACCCTGACGGTTTTGTTAAGTGCCTGTGGTGGTGGCGGTGGCGGTGGCACGCCGCCCCCTGCTCCACCCGCAACGGTACTTAGTGCCGAGTCCAATGTCGGTGCTGTCACGCTCAGCTGGAACGACACGACTAGCGCCACCCGTTACGACCTCTATGTGGCCACTGAGCCCGATTGCGACACCGACAATTACACCGCCTGTGCAGACGGCACACTGCTCACTGATGTCACCTCACCCTATACCCATACCGGCCTGACCAATGGTCAGAATGTCTGGTTCAAACTCGAATCGATTAATAGTGAAGGCAGATCGTTCTCCAATGAGGCCAGTGCCCGGCCCGATAAGCTGGTGACAAACCGCCCTGTTCGAGCGATTGCAGTAGCGGCCGATGGCACTACCTACCTTGGAGGGGATTTCACTACGGTAGGAATCAAGACCGGAACAGGCGTGCCGATTAGCCTTGACCATGGGCGTGTCAATGGCGCCTTTCCGGAAGTCAATGGAGGGATTTTCGCCACTGTCGCCGATGGCAACGGCGGCTGGTATATCGGTGGTGACTTTACTTTGGTGGACGGGGTCTCGCGCAATCGCCTCGCACATATCCGGGCCAATGGTACGCTGGGCAGCTGGGATCCCGATGCCGATGACATCGTCTTTGCCCTCGCAGTTTCGGACAACACCGTCTATGCGGGCGGGAGATTCACTACGATCAACAGCACCGAACGTAACCATCTCGCCGCCATCAGTACTGAGGATAAGGGCACGCTAATCGGCTGGAATCTCAATGGTGCCAATAACACGGTCTTTGCCCTCGCGCTCTCAGGTAATGCCCTCTATGTGGGCGGGGATTTCACCTCGATCAGCGGCATCGGGCGGCAGCGTCTGGCGGCCATCAGTACCGACAACGTAGGCACGCCAATCGACTGGAATTTCAGGGCCAATCGCAGAGTCTCTGCCCTCGCGCTCTCAGGCAATATCCTCTATGTGGGCGGGGATTTCGATACGATCAACGACATCACACGCCATCATCTCGCCGCCATCAGTACCGACAACGTAGGCACGCTAACTGACTGGAATCCCAGGGCCGATGACTGGGTTAATGCCCTGGTAGTCTCGGGCAGCACCGTCTATGCAGCTGGGGGCTTTACCGCGATCGGCGGCATCGATCGCCATCATCTGGCCGCCATCGACATCATCAATACCAATGGCACACTAACCAGCTCGCTAACTGACTGGAACCCCGGTGCCAATAATCCAGTTAATGCCCTCGCGCTCTCGGACAGCACCCTCTATGTAGGCGGGAACTTCTCCACGATCAGCGACATCGAACGTAACCATCTCGCCGCCATCAATACCGACAACGTAGGCACGCTAACCGACTGGAATCCCAGTGCCAATAACTGGGTTTATGCCCTGGCAATCTCGGGCAACACCGTCTATGCAGGCGGACGCCTCACCATGATCGGCGGCATCGAGCGCCATCGTCTCGCAGCCATTGGTGCCGATGGCACGCTAACCAGCTGGAATCCCAGCGCCAATAGGACAGTTAATGCCCTCGCGCTCTCCGGCAGCGCCCTCTATGTGGGCGGGCACTTCTCCACGATCAGCGGCATCGATCGCCATCGTCTCGCGGCCATCAGTACCGACAACGTAGGCACGCTAACTGACTGGAATCCCAGGGCCGATGACTGGGTTAATGCCCTGGCAGTCTCGGGCAGCACCGTTTATGCGGGCGGGCGCTTTACCGCGATCGGCGGCATCGATCGCCATCATCTCGCCGCCATCGATATCATCAATACCAATGGCACACTAACCAGCTCGCTAACCGACTGGAACCCCAATGCCAATAATACGGTTAATGCCCTCGCGCTCTCGGGCAGCACCGTCTATGTGGGCGGGCACTTCACCACGATCAGCGGCATCGATCGCCATCGTCTCGCGGCCATCGATATCATCAATACCAATGGCACACTAACCAGCTCGCTAACTGGATGGAACCCCGGTGCCAATAATACAGTTAATGCCCTCGCGCGCTCGGGCAACACCCTCTACGTGGGCGGGGGCTTTACCGCGATCGGCGGCATCGAACGCCATCATCTCGCCGCCATCGATACCATCAATACCAATGGCATACTAACCAGCTCGCTAACTGGATGGAACCCCAGTGCCAATGTCAATGGCTCGGTCACTGCCCTCGCGCGCTCGGGCAACACCCTCTACGTGGGCGGGGGCTTTACCACGATCAGCGGCATCGAACGCCATCGTCTCGCGGCCATCGATACAATCAATACCAATGGCACACTAACCAGCTCGCTAACCGACTGGAATCCCAAGGCCAATGACTGGGTCTTTGCCCTAGCGGTCTCGGGCAGCGCCCTCTATGCGGGCGGGCGCTTCACTGCTATTAGTAACAAACCTACCGCACATTTTGCTGCGATCCCCCTGGAGGGTTCACAAACGGAAGCTCAGTAGCGGCAATTCTGGTTTGGTACGCAGATCATCGCAGCTGGCAAGTGGTGGGGAACACCACTTGCCACCACTGCTGATATTCACTCGCCGTATGGCGAGTGGCCGCCCACAGACACAACATCCACCCGTCGACCGGAAACCAAGCTGATACTATGGGTTATTCGCTCGCATAATCATGACGTGAAAAAATTGAAAGCATCGCCCTGACGCTAATGATATATCGCCTCGAAACCCGAGGGGCTGAAACCATTCATGCGCTTCTTTCCAACCAGAATAATCGGCACCCCGGCCCCGTTCAACTTTTTATAGTCCGCCCGCCCTTTTGCACTTGTTTCAGTATCGTACTCCTGAAAAGGAATCTTGTTTTCTCTGAAGTAACGACGTGCCTTTTTGCAGTAGCCACACCATACGGTGCTATACATCACCACCTTTCCTCGACGAACATTACGCGTCACGGACGCCTCAAACGGAACAATTTCAGCACTGGTGTAGCTGTTAATCTTAACCTCAACCCTTTCAACCTGGCGCTCGGCTGGAGGCCTGTCACCAAAATGGATCTTGCCATTTTCATCACTCCATTTAAATATTTCAGCTGAAACAGGGGCCACCGCTAACCACCACATCGCAGTCGCAAACAGACAGCACGCCTTGATTGAAGTAACGGTTTTCAGGCTACACCAATGGATAGGGATGCTTACCATCGCACCCTTTCCGGGTTGCACGGCAAGCTGATTTTAATGATTGACGCAGCGATTTACCGGCATTGGCAAAGGCATAACTCAGCCCTTCATAAAGTATCTGGTTATATTTTCTACCGACAGGAGATTCTGTGAATTCAATATACCGGTCAAGCGCTGCATCACTGAGCCCCTGATAGGTAAAGAGATACAACATGGTCACTACCTGCTCCAGCTCACCCCACATCGACGCCATTGCGCGCGCCATATTATAACGTGTCTGGCCATAACCGGCACGCTGCGAGGTACCACTTTCCGCCGCCATCGCCATACCAAAAAAAACCTGCATATTGATCATCAAGTCTTTAGTGCGCTCTTTGGATAACACCGCTTCATCAAGGCGATGAATACGCGCCAACCGCCCCGGTCTAACCCGCTCGCTTTCAAATACATTGAACATCTTCACCATCGAGTCGGGTTGTGATGCCTTAATCTCCATCGTCACCACTCGCTTGCCTAAAGCGGACTCCCACCAGGAGAGAACCTGCTGTAGCTCATCGCGAGACATCTCTTCAACAAGGTACTCCTGCACATCATGGTTTAAGGATTGTCTATTTAACGCAGCCACCAGCTTATCCTGGATCACGACATCCATCGGCGCACCCTGTCGCGCAGAATCCCGAATGCCCGCCTTCACCTGCGCCGGGATCAGATCAATCTGCTTATCCATGCCAGACTGATGCATCAACGCAGAGACCAGCGCCGCTTTGTTCAACTCGGCACTCATGCCGATGGCGCTAAATAACAACAATGGCAATGCCAAAATTAACTGGCTTAAGTGACGCATCGTTAATCCTCCTTGTCTCGACCAAAAGACAGAACAATCGATTCGCTATGCGGCAAAACCGTCGCCCCCATGATATGTTTACGGACAATCAGGGGTCGTTCTATAGCAAAAATGATGCATTTTTGGCATTAATAACAGCCAGGCCAGGCGGGTGAGACCGCCATCAAGCTAACAGAATGTTTGTTATCAGGTTTTGGCTTAAAATCGGCCGACGAAAATACTTTGTTTTCACGAGCATTCAACAGAAAACATCAAGTTTTTTAGGAAAACTAAACTGTCAGGTATTTTTGCACCAGCTCGTCGCTCAGCTCACCAATCTCACCACGCGCCACATTGCGGCCACGATCAAGGATCTCAAACTGTTTACCCACCCGCCGTGAAAAAGGCAACTTCTGCTCGACAATCAATACAGTGATGTTGTCCTCTTCATTCAGGCGCGTAATCACATCCCCAATTTCGGCCACAATATTGGGCTGGATTCCCTCGGTCGGTTCATCCAGTAACAGAATAGTTGGATTAAGCATCAACGCACGACCAATCGCCAACTGCTGCTGCTGGCCGCCGGAGAGATCACCGCCGCGTCGCCCCAGCATCTCTTTTAATACGGGAAACATCTCATACACTTTATCTTTGGCATTGATCGATTTATCCGCGCGCGCGCTCAAGCCAATCTTGAGATTTTCTTCAACCGTCAGCTGCGCAAAAATTTCACGCCCCTGTGGCACATAACCGATACCGATGCGAGCGCGCTGCTCGACTGGTTGATTCGCAAGCTCTTTGCCGTTAAACATAATCGAGCCGGACTGAACAGGCAGACTGCCCATAATACTCTTTAACAGCGTTGTTTTACCCACGCCGTTTCGCCCCATCAAACAGGTGCAACTTCCTTCTTCAATCTCCAGGTCAACATCCCACAGGGTATGGCTTTCACCGTAAAACTGATTAAGCCCTTTAATACTCAGCACCACTATTCTCCCAGGTAAACGCTGATCACACGTGGATCGTTTTGCACCATCTCCATCGTCCCTTCGGCCAGCACATGGCCTTCATGCAGCACCGTGACCGTTTGTGCAATCGAACGGATAAACTCCATATCATGCTCCACAACGACCACCGAGTGCTTGCCCGCAAGGCCTGTCAGCAACTCAGCCGTGCGTTCTGTCTCCTGATGCGTCATCCCGGCGATCGGCTCATCCACCAGCAACACGCGTGGACTTTGAATCACCAGCATACCGATCTCCAGCCACTGCTTTTGACCATGAGAAAGTTGTGCCGCGCGTAGATGACGTTCCGCAGTCAAACCAATCGTCTCAAGTACTTCATCGATGCGGTCACGCTGCTCGCCATTCAATTTAAAAAACAGGCTGGGCCAGACACGCTTATCGGTCTGTAATGCCAGCTCCAAGTTTTGGAACACCGAATGTTCAGGGAAGATGGTCGGCTTCTGAAACTTACGCCCAATGCCGGCCGCAGCGATCTCATATTCAGACATACGAGTCAGATCCATCGTCTGGCCAAAATAGACCGAGCCGCTATCGGGGCGCGTTTTACCTGTGATGATATCCATCATCGTGGTTTTACCTGCGCCATTCGGGCCGATAATACAGCGCAGCTCGCCATCGTTAATAGTGAGGTTCAGGTCATTGATCGCCTTAAAGCCATCAAACGCAACGTTGATCCCTTCGAGATAGAGAATCGGCCCATGACTAACATCGACCTCCCCCTCTTTCACCGTATGCGTACCCGACATCGCTGGCGGCTGTTGCTCCACCATAAAATCAAACACGCGGTCGCGGCGCATCACCTGACGAAGATCATCAAGCACCTTCATGACGACACCTCCGCGGTCGATTGTTTGACTAACCTCGCGGAGCGCTTATCAGAAAAATCCTTAATCAATCCCATAATGCCATTTGGCATAAAGATGGTGACAAAGATAAAGAGTGCGCCAAGGAAAAATAGCCACACCTCCGGTGCTGCGGCGGTAAAAAATGTCTTGGCAAAATTCACCACTACCGCGCCGATCACCGCGCCAATCAAAGTGCCACGCCCACCGACTGCGACCCACACCACCAGCTCAATCGAGTTAAGCGGCGAAAACTCACCGGGATTAATAATCCCGACCTGCGGGGTATAGAGCGCCCCGGCAATACCGGCCAGCATCGCGGAGAAGACCCAGATCCAGAGCTTAAATGATTCTACTTTATAGCCCACAAAACGGGTTCGATCTTCGGCATCACGTATCGCCACCACCACGCGCCCCATCTTGGATGAGACCACGTATTTGGAAATCAGATACCCGAACGCAAGAAATATCACGGTAAAAACAAACAAGCCGACACGCGTAGTATCGGACTGAAGTGAAAAACCGAGAATCTCTTTGAAGTCGGTCAAACCATTATTGCCGCCAAAACCCATCTCATTGCGAAAGAAAGCAAGCAACAACGCAAAGGTCAGCGCCTGCGTGATGATCGATAGATAGACACCAGTCACCCGCGAACGAAAGGCGAGCCAACCAAACAGATAGGCCAACGCACCCGGCACCAGCAGCGCCATCAACATCGCAAACCAGAACATATCAAAGCCCTGCCAGTACCACGGCAGGGTGTCCCAGTTTAGAAACACCATAAAATCAGGCAGATCAGGATTACCATAGACACCGCGGTCACCGATCTGGCGCATCAGGTACATTCCCATTGCGTAACCACCGAGCGCGAAAAATGCCGCGTGGCCCAGGCTCAGAATGCCGCAATAGCCCCACACCAGATCCAATGCAATCGCCAGCAGTGCATAACTCAGGTACTTACCCAACAGCGTCACCGTATAAGAAGAGACATGAAAAATTGAATCCGGCGGCACCATCAAATTACAGAATGGCACCACAATGCCCAGCATAAACAGGGTCGATAAAAACCATTTGGCCGCATTGTCATTGGCCAGCAAATTCATGATAAAACTTCTGTTTTCCATGCTGTGTAGTGTCCTATATAAAGCGTGCATTTAGAAAGCCACTCAAGCCGTGAGTGCAAGACGCTGTCCGCAGGGAATGGCCATCCCCTTTCCAAGGACTGCAACGCCGCAATCGCGGCTTGAGTGGTTTCCCGTAGGGCGAGAGCAGCAATTTGTCTATTACCTCAAACATTTCTCGTCTAAATGTATGCTTTATATTGGACACTGCACTAATGCTCCGCCGCTCGGCCACGTTGCGGGAAGAGACCGCGCGGCTTCTTCTGAATAAAGAGAATGATAAATATCAGCACGATAATCTTGGCGAGAACCGCACCCGCCCACGGTTCAAGTACTTTATTAATCACCCCGAGCGACATTGCCGCCACCAGTGTTCCCCATAGATTCCCGACACCGCCAAACACCACCACCATAAACGAATCGATAATGTAGGCCTGCCCCATATTCGGGCCAACATTGGTGAGCTGGCTTAAGGCAACACCTGCAATGCCCGCAATACCCGAACCGAGTCCAAAGGTCATCGCATCGACCCAGCCAGAGCGAATCCCCATCGCGCGCGCCATCGCACGGTTTTGTGAAACGGCACGTACATGCAGACCCAGCGAGGTCTTTTTCAAAATTATCAGTAACGATGCAAACACTAGCAGGCTAAAGATAATGATATAGAAACGACTATAGGTGAGTGCCAATGCACTGTTTATTTCAAAGGCACCACTCATCCACTCCGGTGTTTCAACCGAGCGATTCAGCGGAGAAAAAACGGTGCGTACTAACTGCTGTAATATAAGGCTGATGCCAAACGTCGCCAGCAATGTCTCTAACGGACGGCCATAGAGAAAACGAATCACGCCTCGTTCAATCGCGATACCGATTAACCCAGCCATCAGAAATGCCGAGGGGATCGCCACCAGCAATGAATATTCAATATGGTTGGGCATCAACAGCTGCACCACATAGGTGGTATAGGCGCCAATCATAATCAGTTCGCCATGCGCCATATTGATCACGCCCATCACGCCAAAGGTGATCGCCAGACCAATCGCCGCCAGCAACAAAACAGACCCCAGACTCAAACCAAAATAGATGGTCTCGGCCCAGTTGTTGTATTCTAGTTTTGCATCGATGCGTGCAACCGCCTTAATCGCTGCAGTCAACATATCGCGATCCTGCAATAGATAGTCATTTGTATCGTCTTTCGCGACCAGTGGTAGCAACGCGGCGCGTGCCGCCGGCTCCATGCTAGCACCCAACACCTCAATCGCTTTTAATTTAACCTGCTGATCAGCAGATTCAAGATCGAACAGCGCAATACCCACTCCAATCGCATCACGCACCTTCTCTTTACCTTCAATCGCTTGACGATCTGCCAGTAGCTGGGCCGCTGCGGCATCCATGTTTTTAAACATCGAACGCACCGCGTCTCGGCGCAGATTAGGATCTGGATAATTGAGACTCAACTTCGCAATCGCCAGACGCAACTGCCCACGCAGTTTATTATTGACCTTTATTTTTCTCACATCACGCTTTCCAACATCACCTAACGCTGTACCATCCAGCACATTCGCGATTGAAAACCCGCTTTCAGTTTTGTCTGCAAACACAATGCGTGCAGATTCATTTTTTTCATAATAGAGGCTGCCTTCAATCATATACTGAAAAATCTTCAGCACACGCTCGTCACCCGACAGCTCTAACTGGTCAACCACCATCAATTTTTTTGAAAAACTTTTCTGCTTTAAACCATCAAGCAGGGCCGAAAACTGGGTATCATCCGCCTGCACCGTCATTGGCAACAGAACCAGCCACGAAAAGACAGCCGCTAGTATTAGCGTCATAAAATTTTTCATCGGGAAACCTGGCTTGATAAGGGTGTTAAAAAAAATGGGATGGATAATCTTATCCATCCCATTTCGCGTTACAGTCAAAATTTCGCTAGCTAAACGTTAATAAATCTTTTAGGGGAGAATTAAAAATTTTGACCAGAACAAGTTTTACTCTTGGTATTGTAGTTACCACATTTAAGCGACACCCAATCTGCTTTAAGATCTTTACTATCCGGTAGAAAATCTGACCATGCATCACCCGCAATCAGACCATCAGTTTCCCATACAACCTCAAACTGACCATCATCCTGAATCTCACCAATCAATACAGGCTTAGTAATGTGATGATTCGCCAGCATTTTAGAGGTGCCACCGGTCAGGTTAGGTACTTCAACACCAATGATCGCATCTGCTACTTTATCTGTATCGGTCGATCCCGCTTTTTCAACAGCCTTCACCCACATATTAAAGCCGATGTAATGCGCTTCCATTGGATCGTTAGAGACACGTTTGGTATCTTTAGTGTGTTTATGCCAGGCATCGATAAACGCTTCATTTTCATCAGACTCAACACTCATAAAGTAATTCCACGCAGCCAGATGACCAACCAATGGCGCCGTATCAATCCCTGATAGCTCTTCTTCACCAACAGAGAATGCAATCACTGGAATATTTTCAGAAGAAATACCCTGGTTTCCAAGCTCTTTATAGAAAGGAATATTGGCATCACCATTAATGGTTGAAACAACCGCAGTCTTTTTACCTTCAGCACCAAACTTCTTAACGTCTGAAACAATCGACTGCCAGTCAGAGTGACCAAAAGGGGTGTAGTTAATCATAATATCTTTATCGGCAACGCCCTTCGCCTTTAGATATGCCTCAAGAATTTTATTGGTGGTACGTGGGTAGACATAATCGGTACCCGCCAATACCCAGCGCTTAACACCCATCTCATTCATCAGATAATCAACCGCAGGGATCGCCTGCTGATTTGGTGCCGCACCGGTGTAGAAAACATTTTTAGAAGACTCTTCACCTTCATACTGAACAGGGTAAAACATCAGGCCATTCAGCTCTTCAATTACTGGCAGCACTGATTTACGTGAAACAGAAGTCCAGCACCCGAAGATCACATCAACCTTGTTTTTTGAGATCAATTCGCGTGTCTTCTCAGCAAACAGCGGCCAGTTAGAGGCAGGATCAACCACCACAGCCTCAAGCTGCTTACCTAAAATACCACCTTTTTTATTCTGCTCATCGATCAGCATCAGCATGGTGTCTTTCAGGGTGGTTTCACTGATCGCCATCGTGCCTGAGAGTGAGTGCAACACACCCACCTTGATTGTCTCTGCTGCATTGACAGTACTTATTCCCAGCGTCAAAACAGCAGCAGAAACCAAAGAAATAATTCGATTATTTTTCATCGTTTTCCTCAAGGAATTAATAGATTGGTGACATACTATTGGAGTTGCTGTCTTTTGCCCTAACGGACAAAAGACAACGATCAGTAAAATTTACAGATCAAAGCTCTTTGTATAAGTCACGGTAAACAGTGGATCCGTTTCAACAGCGCCAGCTGCATCATCATCAACATCATTGCTTGCAACGCTCACGCCGAAAGAGAGTTCATCCGTAGCCGCATAACCCAGTGTAATGTGGCTATACTCATTACCTGGATTTTCCAATGACCAGAAACCATAAGTGATATCAACAGGGCCGACACCATAACTTAGCGTGATGTAACTATTATCATCTACATCTGAGTCTGTTGTCAGGTAGTAGCCAAAACCAAAATCAGCATAAGTCAGCCCTAAAACTATTTCAGATGTATCCGTGTCACCCAGACCTTGATTGGTACCTTCTTCAGGGTAGAGGTACTCCCAGAAAGAGATGTCGTAACCAATGCCAGCAGCTTCGCCAGAGAAACCCAGGTATAAATCTGTTTCGTGACCGTCCGTTTCAGTAGTCGTCCAAATACCAGCATAAAAACCACTCGCATTGGCATAGTCCAAAGAACCAGAGATTGCAGCACCGTTTTCGGTCAGGTTTACACCACGCCACAGATACATGTTACTTGCGGCGAAGGTTGCACTCATTTCAGCCTGCGCTGGTGCAGCCACCATCAAAGCCGGTACTGATAAAGCTGAAGCCACCGCCAGCGCAGAAAGTTTTTTTGAAAATTTCATTTACTCGATCTCCCAAGGATTTAAAAACAGACAACATAACCCGCATTTAAACAAATGCCCTCTTTAAAGTGGAGCCTCTTGTTTCAATGCAACTATCCGGTGTTTTGCACACCCCGTGCCAATTCCTATATTCAAAATATATTCAATAACTTATCATTCTTTAGCCGCTTATTTAAAATTTAAACCCGGATTAGCGCATTAAAATAATGCGCTATTGTCGACGTTTGAACTAATTTAGGGCGAGGCACATGGGCTCATAAACACAACGACAAGCTAAGCCTGCAGTTAACACCCCAATAGCCTTACAACTCCTTCAGTATCCCCTGATGTAAAATAAATTCAACAATCTGACTAAGGCCATCCGCTGTCTTTAAATTGGAGAATACAAAAGGCTTATCGAGGCGCATTTTTTTCGCATCATGCGCCATCACCTCCAGCGATGCCCCAACATAAGGCGCCAGGTCTGTTTTGTTGATCACCAGCAGATCAGATTTAGTAATCCCCGGCCCGCCTTTACGCGGTATCTTATCCCCCGCACTCACATCAATCACGTAAATGGTTAAATCTGAAAGCTCAGGGCTAAACGTTGCGCTGAGGTTATCACCACCGCTCTCCACAAAGACAATCTGTAAACCAGGAAAGCGCATATTCAACTCATCGACAGCCGCGAGGTTCATTGAGGCATCCTCACGAATCGCCGTGTGTGGACAGCCGCCAGTCTCAACGCCGATGATACGTTCCGCCTCCAGCGCACCACTGTCTTGCAAAAACTGCGCATCTTCCCGGGTGTAAATATCATTGGTGACAACCGCAATGTTATATTGCTCGCGCAACTCACGACACAACGCGAGCGTTAACGCCGTTTTACCCGAACCGACAGGCCCACCAATCCCTACCCGCAGTGCTTGATCACTGGACATCTCATACCTCTTCCTGAATCAGGATCTAAATAGTCTGGAATATTGTGTTTCATGGCGCGCACTGGCAATCGCCACCCCGGGGCACAACACCCCGATGTCATCTTCTTCAATCGCCATCGCCTGCTCGACCCATGTCGGGATTCTCAAAATCAGCGCAGACAACAGACGCTGCCCTGCGGTCTGCCCTAACGGTACAAGCTTGATCGCCGCTGCCACCTGGTTTTCACACCATGCCCAGAGATAAGCGGCCAGTGCCTGCTGCAGGTCTATCTGCCAATGGGTGGTGGCCAACGCAAACATCGCAGGAAAATTAACCGCCTGTTTAAAACGCCACGCTTCAGCCTGGCCCACCTCAAGATCACCCAACAGGCGCGCGAGCGACTTTCCCAGCTGGTTATCTTCCGCCAGGATTTCACTCGACTCACGTGATGCCGCCAGAAAACAGCTCCAATAGATTACTTTAGCTTCATCATCCGCCTGCCAGGCGCGATACATTCGCTGCATCACTGGCAGGTCAAGCGTCACGATAGAACACCCTGCGCCCCCTTCAATCCATTCCAGCGCCGAGGCCTCATCCGCCACCCAGCCCCCGGTCACCGCATATTCCAAGCCCTGAGAATAGGCATAGGCGCCCACCGGCAGTGCCGGGCTGATCAACTGCCACAGACGGAGTGATGCGAGGTCAATCATGCGTGATGATGACCCCCACCATACGCACCACCCTCTGGCTCAAACGGCACTGTTTTATAGTGAACGGTCAGCCCAAGCTGTAGCACCATCTCATCCAGCACATGATCCTGCAGATAACTCAGTCCATCTTTCGATATCGACAACGGCACATGGCGATTCCCCAGGTGGTAAGCGGCACGTGTCAACTGCAAAGCATCATCACTCACCACCAACGAAACCTTTTCAGGCTGCGCCTCAACCGCGATCACTTTACCATCTTCGCTCAGCAAAGCATCTCCACCACGCAACACGGTGCCGCGCGGCAGTATCACACCCACCTCAGCGCCCGAAACCAGCTGCACCCGCAAGCGACTTTTTTGCCGTTTTTCATAGGGTAAGCTTAAAATGTCATCAAACGATGAACGGCTCTCGGAGAATGCCTTAATGCGCATTATATCTGCCATTGCTCTACCACCTAAAAGAGAAAATAACGCTGCGCAAGCGGTAACACCGAAGCGGGTTCACAGGTAAGTAATGCGCCATCCGCGCGCACTTCATAGGTTTGAGAGTCCACCTCGACTGTTGGCTGCCACTGATTGTGGATCATGTCACTTTTTTTAACGGTACGGCAATTTTTCACTGCGCGCACCAGCTTACTCAATCCCTGCTTCTCTTTAATCCCATCTTCCAGCGCCGCCTTTGAGACAAAGGTGATCGAGGTGTGGCTACGCGCCTTACCAAAGGCACCAAACATATTGCGGTAATGCACCGGCTGCGGCGTTGGGATCGAGGCATTGGGGTCACCCATCGGTGCGGCGGCAATCATGCCACCCTTGATGATCATCGCAGGCTTTGCGCCAAAAAAGGCCGGTTTCCATAACACCAGATCGGCCAGCTTACCCACCTCAATCGACCCCACTTCATCCGCGATGCCGTGAGCCAGCGCGGGGTTAATGGTGTATTTAGCGACATAGCGACGAGCACGAAAGTTATCGTGACGCTCACTATCTTCCGCCAACGCACCGCGCTGCACCTTCATCTTATGCGCGGTTTGCCAGGTACGGATCACCACTTCACCAACGCGGCCCATCGCCTGAGAGTCAGAGGCGATCATCGAAAAGGCACCGAGGTCATGCAGGATATCCTCTGCCGCAATCGTCTCGCGACGAATACGTGATTCGGCAAAGGCAACATCTTCCGCAATCTTCGGATCAAGGTGATGACAGACCATCAACATATCGAGGTGTTCATCCACGGTGTTAACAGTATAAGGCCGGGTTGGATTGGTCGACGACGGCAACACATACGACTCGCCACACGCCTTGATGATGTCGGGCGCGTGGCCGCCACCAGCCCCTTCGGTATGGTAGGTGTGAATGGTGCGCCCTTTAAATGCCGCCAGGGTATCTTCAACAAAACCCGACTCATTCAGAGTATCAGTATGAATCGCCACCTGCACATCAAAGGCCTCGGCCACCGTCAGGCAGTTATCAATCGATGCCGGCGTGGTGCCCCAATCTTCATGCAGCTTGAGCCCCATAGTCCCTGCGATCAGCTGCTCTTCCAGCGGCAGCGGCAGGCTGGCATTACCTTTACCAAGAAAACCAATATTCATCGGAAATTCATCCGCCGCCTCTAACATGCGATGGATATTCCACGTACCCGGCGTGCAGGTGGTCGCATTGGTGCCAGTGGCCGGGCCCGTGCCACCGCCAATCATCGTCGTCACACCCGACATCAACGCCTCTTCAATCTGCTGCGGGCAGATAAAATGGATATGCGCATCGATGCCACCCGCGGTAATGATATGCCCTTCGCCAGCGATCGCCTCGGTACCCGGGCCAACAATGATATCGACATTCGGCTGTACATCCGGGTTGCCCGCCTTACCGATACCGACAATGCGGCCATCCTTAATACCGATGTCCGCCTTCACGATGCCCCAGTGATCAAGGATCAACGCATTGGTGATTACCAGATCCACCACCTCGGCGATGGGACGCTGACTCTGCCCCATGCCGTCGCGGATCACCTTACCGCCACCAAACTTAACCTCATCACCATAAGTGGTGTAATCTTTTTCGACTTCGATGATCAGCTCGGTATCGCCCAGCCGTACCCGATCGCCCACGGTAGGGCCAAACATCTCGGCATAGGCCTGGCGTGTAATCTTACTCATTGTTCTTTCTCCGGCGACTTCGGCGACTCCAGCGAACCCATCACCGCCGCATTAAAGCCATACACCTTACGCTCACCGGCATACGCCACCAGTTCAACCCGGCGCGACTGCCCCGGCTCAAAGCGCACCGCGGTACCGGCCGGAATATTCAACCGAAAACCACGCGCCGTTTCACGCGGAAATTTCAGCGCGCTATTGGTCTCATAAAAGTGATAATGAGACCCCACCTGAATCGGGCGGTCACCGCTATTGGCGACATCAATCGTGACCTTTTCACGACCGGCGTTCAGCTCTATCTCACCAGGCACGATCAACATTTCGCCGGGGATTATCCCACTCGGAATCATCGCATCAGACATATCAGCAGCACTCCTCAAACAATCGGGTTATGAACGGTGACCAGTTTAGTGCCGTCCGGGAAGGTCGCCTCGACCTGCACCTCATGCACCATCTCGGCAATACCATCCATCACATCCTCCCTCGTCAGCAGCGTCGCGCCGTAACTCATCAACTCGGCCACCGTCTTGCCATCACGCGCCCCCTCCATAATCTCCGCAGAGATATAGGCAATAGACTCAGGGTAGTTAAGCTTCACCCCGCGCGCCTTACGCCGCTCCGCTAGCAGTGCGGCGGTAAACAGCAACAGTTTATCCTTCTCTCTTGGTGTCAATTCCATCACTTACTCCTGATCAAGTATTCCAGATGCGCGGCACACTCGCCTCACGGCCAATCACCTGCGGTCTAATCTTTTGCCACACACGACTAAAGGTCAGGCGCGCGGTTTCACCCTGATGTGCCAGCAAACGACACACCAACAGGTCGCCGATCAAGGTACAACTCACTAAACCATCATCGATACCCAGTTCAATTTCGCGCGCGGCATTTAGCGTCTCAACATCCGCGTTCGTCGCCACCAATGTGGCCGAAACCGTATAGCCCTGCATACCCCACGCCTGCTGCATAAAGGGTTGATTGGCATCAAAGCGCGCCCGCTCAATCAACAGTGGCTCGCCGTCTCGCCATAACTCCAGCGTCTGACGACAAAGCCCCTCTTTATATAATTCATCACTTGCAGGTCGCCCAAGGCAGACCATCTCCCAACCGATAAAACGCGCCCCCGCTTCCAGCTCAACACGGGTATTCATCTTTACATGGCTATTGGAAAATAGAATCGTATCCTGCGGTAGCCACTCCAGTATCGCGCCCTTCTTCACCATTAGGTTTTGCTGCTGCAGCGCAAGCAGACCATTGGATCGATAAAACTTGCCCGATGCCGGTGTCGTCAACAATGCATGCGCATCACCCTCAACCTCAACCTCAATCGCCAACTGATCGCCCCCCACCACCCCACCCGGCGGATGCAACAGATAGAGATGGCACACCTCGCCCTCCGGATAAAATGGCGACTGCACCCGCAGCGGGCCAACATGTTTGCGATGCACCATCGCCGTCCGCCCGGCACGCGGCGCAAAACGCAACGCAAGCGATGCTTGCCAGAAAGACGGTTGCAGAATCGCGCTCAACAGGTCGCTCCAAAATGATTAAAGGTTCCGGAACAAGTGCAATCCGTATGCCACGCGACAGAGAGCGGGTGCTACTCATTAAGCCTTGGTTTTAACTGGCTTTTAATAATATGTAGAGAATAGACAGGACAGTTAGCGCACCAGCAGAGAGCGGCGTGCTGTTTTGGATGCACCAAAATAGAAACCCACAAAGCAACACACAACTCACCAACACAATGCCATTGCGAGGAGGGACGACGAAGCAATCTCACACCCAAACACTGAGATGGCCCCGTAAAGAATCTGGACTTCCAGTCCATCACGCCACATTCAGCATGACAGGTTAGAGGATGGGCTATCGATTTCTGTCCGATTGAAGGGAGCCCATAGGAGCAGCGCCACAATCCATCATGAGTTTTGCCTGTAACAGGAGATTATTGCTCAGTTCCTGAATTACATGCGGCGCAATGCTCTTCGGTTATTGCGCCCTACGGGCTATGAACCCCATCCGCCTTTAATACAGACTTTGATAATAGCTATAACGCCCATGCCCAGCAATACCACTGTCATTATGCATGACGGATCCTGGGCTAAATATTCTACCTAATGAAAACCCATTAATGGGGTCACCATATCCACCGGCTTGTCCCAATCGATCATACGTTTCACATCTGTGGATTGAGGCACGTCCTGTTGTTCTGTTTCGAGTGTTTGCATGATCTGGAGAATTCCTCTGAATTTAGTTATCTATACGCATTATTAAAGAGTACCATGTTGCCCGTGCTTTCCCGTGTAGCTGAATACGCCCCTCATTAACCAACTCACGTAACCTGACTTTCAAGGTGTTCTGGTTCGCACCGGTGAATTCCACCATTTGCGCAATCGTTAAACGTTCGTGCTCTGCCAAGAGCTTCAACACCTGAACGGAAAGTAACGGTAATGAGGTATCAATGGCGGTTTTTTCCTGCTCTACCTTAAGAACAAGATTGCCTTTTTGTTTTTTCAGGCAACGCAGAAAGAAGCCTAACCAAGGCGCCCAATCTGGCGCATCATCATTGAGCGTCGTTTGGGTACGCCGAAGCGCCTTGTAGTAAAGGTCTTTATTCTCTTCGACAATACTCTCCAATGAGGCATAAGGCACATATTCATAACCAGCCCGTAATAGCAGCAATGTGGTTAGAATACGTGAGAGTCTGCCATTACCATCCTGAAACGGATGAACAGCCAAAAACACCACATTAAAAACCGCAATGATTAATAGCGGGTGCATCGCCGATTCATCAAAGGCTTTAGCTGCCCACCTCACTAATTCTTCCATTTCTCTGGGCGTATCAAAAGGCGTTGCCGTTTCAAAAATCACACCGATTTCACACCCATCAAAATCCTTGGCAACAACATGATTTGGGAGTGTTTTGTAAGAACCACAATGCCGATCATCCTTAGTGCTATGACGGAGCAAAGTCTGGTGTAATTGACGGATATGATTTTCGGTAAGATGCAGGTCTTCATAAGCCTGAAACACTAAATCCATCGCCTCAGCATATCCAGCCACTTCCTGTTCATCGCGGGTCTTAAAAGGGGTTGAGCTAAAATTTGAAAGCAACGTTTCCACTTGCACATCGGAGAGCCTTGCCCCTTCAATCCGCGTAGATGAACCAACACTTTCAATGGTTGCTACCTTGCGCAATTGCTGTAAGCGTTCCGGCGGGAGTGATTTTAATGCTTGCCATTGACCTTTGAACTCATCGATTTCAGCGATAAGCTGCAAAATATCCTGCCCAACGGTGATCAATGGCTCTTTCATTCAGATCTCATTTGCAATGGCTAATACCCGATAATACCCGATAATACCCGATAATCTGGTCTTATTTTTGTTACCCGGCCTATCTTAATTTAAAATCATCGCCGGACTGGTTAAATAGAGAAGAGACATACGATCTTCTTGGTTACGCACAACGATACAAAGGATATCGAACCTATGTAGAATTAGGCCTCGATGAAGAGATCGCAACCCTATATGGCAAGAAGCACCCTCCAGCTATGATCGGCAGCAAGCGTTTTAAAGCTCAAGTCTATGCTGATACGGCCAACAAGGCGATTGTTTCAAAACTTAAGAAGCGTGAAACGGATAAACCGGGCAGCAAGAAAGTAGTCGCAGCGGTGGCGCATAGGTTGAAAGTGGATGAGCTTGCGATTTATCACGGCGAGAGAGGGAAACGGCAAGTTGCCCGATGGATGGCGATGCGACTCTGTCAAACCTTGGGTGGAATGTCGCTATCGCAGATCGCTGACGCGTTTCATGTCAGCCATATCAGTGGCATTAGTCATCAGATATCACAGCTAAGGCAGTTGCTACAAACTGACCCGGAGACAGATGATGATTTTAAACTGCTAATTCAATACCTGACCCTTAAATCCCAATAGAGACAGTGCGGTTAGACCCAATGGCGAATTGAAACCCCATGCCGTTGTTTTTCACGGCCTTCAAGTTTTTTACACCCGAGTACCAAGAATCTGCTGTGACAAATGCGGGCTTTAATCCCCACGCCAAAACTTCGCTCAGCATGTCCAGGAAATAATCATTTTTTGTCTTGCCTTCGGCTTTATCGTACACCCGGTAACTAACAGGAGCACTACGCCCATTCACGTCAATGTAATACAGCGCAATCAGATTGATACCTTTTACTGCTCGATGATGCTTGCCTGACCAGAAGTGCCCAACCAAATCCATTTTGAACGCATAGGGCTTGTCCAGTACGGAGTCATCCGTTGTCAGCGTCCCGCCGACGGCCTCAAGATGACGCATCGCTTCAGCAAACAAATCGGCAGAATCATACTGCTCTCGCAGCAAAAAACGATTGACGCTGTCGTGCGTTATATTAAGTACACTGCCAAGTTGGTTGCAATTGGCATGCTTGGGCTCACTCATTAAAAAACCCATGTACGTGGGTAATGTGCATTTTGCTGTGGGTGGTCGGGTCGTTATTCTTATCATCGGTGTCAAATAACATCCTTAATTCAAGCTGTCAATGCGTAAGTCCTATCAATAACGATATTCGTACATTTCGACATATCAAAATAGTGGGAGATGCGAATCCATTCGATGCTGAGTGGAATGGATACTTCCAAAATCGCGAACTGTTGATTAAGATGAAGTCTGTGACTCACTATATAGGTAAGGTATCGAAGCAGCAAAACGGGAAATGTACGCAATGCGGACAGCCCATTCAGGCAGAAGAGAAACATCATCTTCACTATATTGACGGCGACAAGACTCATAGGAGAGTTAAAAACGTCCTCATGATCCACAAGACCTGTAAGAAAGCCTTCGGTATCATTAAGAGTAAGCACATACCCGGTGCGTCCATCGATATGGGCGTTTGTAATGCTTGAGCCGTCGGCCTGTAAACAGGGATGCTCGGTTCTGAGGGAACTTGGCGGCGGTGACGCCGCCCGATTACCCGGTGCGCCACAAAATATAAAGCATCAAAATAATAATAAATTTGAATATCAGTCAAAACGAAAACATGGCACAAGCCGTGAAAAAGGATCTTAGGAATGAAAGTTCAGTGGTGAGGAACATCACTGCTAGTGGTCAAAAATAAAGTAATAATCACAATATTGAAGTACAGCAGTAAGGGGCAGTGCATTGGTCAAACATAAGATCAAAAGCGAACATCAGTTAACTGAAGTCGCAATGGGGTATTTAAGTGTCAGCAGTACACCGGGCGCTAACCAGTCGTTGCAGCAGACGGGCGTTGTCGCAGTGTGTTTCCTGCAAGTTCAACGCGCCGCCGCTAAACTCGAACGTTATAGCCTTATGGGAAAGGAGTAGATGGACAAGATTCCATGCAAACGATGCGGCTCTATAGTGCTACCATCAACTATCCAAAAAACTTCTGGCCTCTGTATGCATTGCTTTAAAGGACCTAATAAGAAGCCCTTTCGTCAGCGTATTGAGGAAATGGGGGAAAGAATGGGTATAAAAACAGATGAGTGGCATACCCAATTACCAAATACAAAGCAGATAGAAGAGCTTGATGCACAACTGGATCCTGTTCAGCAGTGTGATTGTTGCGAATATCTAACTCTTTCAAAAAAAGATATTGGAGAACGTTGTGGGGTTTGTGGTTGGACAGATCAAGCTAATTTTGATGTTGACCTGAATGATGGGCTAAGTTTGGAGAAGGCTAGAGAATACTATAAAAAAAATGGTGTATGCCATGAGAAGTATTTTATGAAGACCCGCTCCCCTAGGTATCGAGAACTCCCACCTTCTGATGAGATAGTAGAGGATAAGTGGCTTAGCCAAGTTGAAGAGACAAGCGAAGAAAGACAAGCTTTAATATTTAGTATATATGAGCGAGTTGCAAGCGATATCAGGCAGATAAAATCTGTCACTGAAGAGGAGCAATCTATACACGACATCTATTACATCTCCGTTGAGGCAGGAAGTGGTGTTTCATTTGAACAGTATTTTCGTTGGGCAGATGGCGAATCTGTCATTGGCATCGTTCGCAGAATTAGAGAATTAGAAATGGATGATGTTGCGAATATCGTTCAAGCAGCAATTACTACTGCTTTTTCTAACGGTTACCCTCAAAATGAAAGTGACTTAGAAGAAGCGAAGGACTGGTCAGAGGAGCAGAACGAAGAACTAGAAGACCTCTATTATCAATATGAGAGTTATGAAGGTCTAATTATAAACAGGTTATCGGAGTATGCTCATAAGCATGGTATTAGTTGATGTTGAAAAGCGGCTATAACAAGCGCAGTTGAGTCGGACACGCCTTCGCAGCGTTTCGTTTGACGACTAAGGACTAAGGGGTCAGGTATTGAATTATCAGTTTAAAATCATCATCTGTCTTCGAGACCCGAGTTAGTTTATGGCCTTATAACGCCCTCGAAATAGCGGGCCATCGGTGCTTTTTAGTCGATTATATCGCCGTGTATAAACTCCATTAATATGACGCATACATCGACCGAGGTTGCCATTTGGCGTCTTTACCAGTAGGTGATGGAATAGTGATGAATAGGATAATAGGATAATAGGGGTCAAGTATCATATTGACTCTTTATATTACTTACTTTTTTAAGCTGATAAGCCTCATCCAGTGTTTGAGGAAACCATTCAAAATATTCTTCGCCATGGAAAATAGCACGCCACCCACCACCTCGAATAGGGGTCAAGTATCATATTGACTCTTTATCTTACTTACTTTCTTAAGCTGATGAACCTCATCCAGTGTTTGAAGAAACCATTCAAAATACGCTTCGCCATGGAAAATAGCACGCTGCCTACCACCTCTATTCATGACATAATAATATAGTAATAAGCATCCTCATATTCAAAGAATAGAAAGAATAGGGGTCAAGTATCATATTGACTCTTAGAACCAATAGGGGACAGACCACTATTAAGCCATTATTCGACAACCTTCTTTGGTCTTCCCGCTTTCCCCTTCGTCACTCGCCTACCCAGCGCCTGTGCGATTTCTTCTTGAAAGCGAGTATTTCCTAGCACATAATTTCCGTTAGTCGCTTCTCTAATTTGATCATCTAGTTGTTCATCTACGTGAGCCTTAAATAGTCCTCTATAGCCTTTTCGTCTGTCTAGCTCATTTCGATCAATTCTCAAATATTGCTCATGTGGAGTAAGCAGGCTATTTTTCCTTCCTTCAGCGTTTGCCTGATAGCTTGACCACCGATATTCTCTTGGGTGTGCCACCATATTTGCCCTGACAGGATTTAGTTCGATATAACGGTAGCATGCCAACACATAGTCTTCGCTTTGTGTTAAACACGAACGGAAGCGACCTTCCCAGAGTGTTCCACTTCGTCGATAGGTGCGATTGATATATTGAACATATCGCTGCCCGAGGTGCTTCATCAGCAATCCGGCACTGTCTTCACTTTTTGGTGTAAGCAACAAATGTACATGATTTGTCATCAAAACATATGAGTGAACTAAACAGCTATATTTATCAGCCTGCTCTTTTAGGGTGTTTAGATAAAACTGATAATCTTCATCCGCATAAAAACAGGCTGATCGATTATTACCACGCTGAATGATGTGCCAGGGAACACCCGCTAATGATAGTCTTGCCCGACGAGGCATAATCCCCTCCCTCAACCTTTGTTAACTTAAAAGGCAAGATATCACTTTAATCGTGGTCTGTCCCCTATTATACTTGAAATAATGGTTGAGTCATTAGATTCGAATATGGTGCTATATGCCAACCCCACTATTGCACCCAGAATAGGGTCATCTTTATCGGCAGTGTCTATATCTTCATAGAGCCTCTCATTAGGTTCAAGACTCCAACTACGTGTATTCCATACACCCCAGTAGAACGGATATTCAGTAATGCCGTCATAATTAAACCCTGTAAAATCTACATTGGCACCACGGTACAGCTCCTCATATTTAGCATAACCATTGGTATCTTGCTCTTTAATTAACCGTATAGCCTCTAATGTAAGCACCGGGTGTGTTACATTAGTGTTATGTGCTAATGACACTGGAATCAATGCGAAGAGTATAAAAGACACACATAATCGCTTCATAATCGATCCACTTCCTTTCTGATATTATTTCTTACTTTCTGCTCAAACTCAGCGGCTTCTTTTTCATTAAACCCTTTATACTCATAGTAATCCTTTAGTATGCCTGGCAGGTATTTATCAACAATGTCTTCACGACCAATTGAAATCGCTGTAGCAAAATAACTATTATTAAATCTATCAGCAGGTGTCACCACTTTTTTATCTTTAAGTCTTTCTTCTATTTCTTGCTGGCTTTTACCTTCTTTAAGCCACATAGCCACTTTATTTTTATTACTAATACCACGGAGTTCCTGATTGGAACGCATCACCATCTCACCTAAATCGATAACGCCCTCCTGATCAGCCGGAAATGAAAAATTCACCCTACTTAGTACAAAATCAGGATGGTGAATACGCCCAGAGAGCCTCACCGTCTCACAATCATCCCCTCCCCCACAGCCGACATAGCCTCGCGGGAAGGTGATAACCTCATTGGTTTTGACTACAAGCGTCTCTTTATAGGTATAAGTGATTCCTCGGTTAATAAAAGGGCTTTTGCCGTGACTTAAAGTGATTAATACATCCTCAACATGCTCATTATTGGTGGTCTTTAATATTATTTCAAACGGCCCATAACAGTTGCCAAAGAGGCAGCTCTTTTTGATGGTGGTGCAGGCAGTGCTAAAGACAGCAACGCTGATAATAAACAGACATTTAAGAAGAATTTTATTCATAATATGCGCTACAAAAGTGTTTTTTTGGTAATAATAATGGCATTGATGTTGCCACTGATGTCATACCCCAGTATACGTAACAGGGCTTCAAACACAGGATGAGTGATCGTAACTGAAACATCATCACCTCGTACAACATAGGTCTTTAAGAGTTCTGTTTTATTATTTTCTAGCATGTAACGTAACGCTTCTAATGGGAATATCAGAATAGAGAATAGGGGTCAGAGAATAGGGGTCAAGTATCATATTGACTCTTTATATTACTTACTTTCTTAAGCTGATGAGCCTCATCCAGTGTTTGAGGAAACCATTCAAAATATTCTTCGCCATGGAAAATAGCACGCCACCCACCACCTCTGTTCATGACATGGCAATAAGAATTTTCATATTCAATACGAATTGTCCTGGACATAAATCATGTATAATTAAGAGTGAATAAAGAGTCAATATGATACTTGACCCCTTTTCTTTGATTATTTTACAGTTAGTTCTCGGCCATTTTCTAAATTCATTACGTAATGAAATCTAATGGCAGACATCTCCTTATCTCGGTGATATGGCCTTATGTCAGCCGATAAACGTCCATAAAACTTACTTCTTGAGTGTATATAGTATTTCTTCTTAACGGATACATATTTTTCTTTTGGACCACTATAGCTAACTTCTTGACGATACCCTTCCTCTGGAGCCAGATTCATAAAAAGGTCGTCGGTCTCTATTAGCCCTCCGTCGGGCACCAATAATTTAACCCTCCAACCAGTATCATCTCGATCAAAGAGTACTTGCAAATCCAAATCTAACTTTTCTTTGTGCTTAACGCGCTTTACAGATGAGGCGGTAAAATCCATAGAATACAATTCCCCCAGATCAAAACCAAATGTTGTACCGCCGGTGTTAACTTCAGGATAGCGATCTACCTTCCACGCTTTAAAAATATAAGGTTTGTCCTTAGTGAAATCTTTCCATAATACTGAGTGTTCAAAGCGCTGGAAATTATCAAAATCCTGTATCCCAGAAAATTGATAACCCGGCTTAATAAACTTGCGTATAGATAACCCAACACCTTCGGAACCACGGGTGTTAAAACGCCCTTCTTCGTCAGTAGTCGTCTCACCAAAACCTGTTCCTGCGGCTAAGTATTGAGATTGCGCTTTATATTTAACCACTACACCAGATACCGGATTACCATATTGATCAATGATCTTCCCATATAAATAAATATCCTTTACGGCCGCCTCTGCTTTTGAGATCAGACGTAACAAAAAGGCCTCTTCCTTGGCCTGCTTGCCAGGTGTTTTAGTACTCTCAGCAATAACATGCGCCTCCTGTTTCTCTGCGAGCCATTGATTGACTTTTTGTGTATAAGAAACCTCATTTTGCAACGGCAAATTAACGTTCACACCCTTTTGAGGTGAATCCAGTAAAAGAAAATGGACTGATACTACAACTAGCACAGTTATCAACACTGAAGACGCGATGATTTTGTTCTTTTTTCGCATATACCCCACCTTACTGGACAATCAGTCCAAACTGATCTAACAAAGCCTGCCAGCAGAATAGGGGTCAAGTATCATATTGACTCTTTATCTTACTTACTTTCTTAAGCTGATGAGCCTCATCCAGTGTTTGAGGAAACCATTCAAAATATTCTTCGCCATGGAAAATAGCACGCCACCCACCACCTCTGTTCATGACATGGCAATAAGAATTTTCATATTCAATACGAATTGTCCTGGACATAAATCATGTATAATTAAGAGTGAATAAAGAGTCAATATGATACTTGCCCCCTTTTCTACTTACTTTTCTACTCATATTCGATACGGAGTGGTCTTGACATAAATGCTACTTTAGAAAGAATTATATGTTAAGTCAAGATTTGGTCGAGTAGACAGGCACTCCAACACCTTGAAACAAAAAATTATTCCAATGAATTG
>Ga0316203_1000370_pt1 | contig 60010 bp, 27 predicted proteins | sample 6monrhotite_MG_FD_204940 | JGI IMG/M metagenome (GOLD analysis project Ga0316203, IMG submission 204940) | Microbial mat bacterial communities from mineral coupon in-situ incubated in ocean water Damariscotta River, Maine, United States -... | ecosystem: Environmental > Aquatic > Marine >... | reverse complement strand
TCGAACGTTACAATCGAACGGTTCGCACAGATTGGCTGAACCAATATATATTCACAACAATTGAAGAGGCGCAGGATGCAGCTAAAAAGTGGCTCTGGACATACAACAACGAACGGCCGAATATGGCCATCGGCGGTATAACGCCAAAACAGAAGTTGGCTATGATGAGCATAGCAGCTTAAAAGGTTCTACTTTTATGGCCCTCTGAAATTGGGGGTATTACCCTGTCACCGTTCGGATTTTGGTGCCGTCTTCGGTCGCAACCGATTTCCATCAACTGATTTTACCCTCGCACAAATTTACATTTCCTTCGTTTACCTCGATCGCTTAAGACGCTGCCAATTTGGGTTGGCGGTAGAGTTCACCTGTATTCATAAGAGCCCAAGCCGTGCGGGCCATTTTGTTGGCAAGAGCCACGGCCATCAGTTTTTTTGGATGGCGCCCAAGCATGCCTTTTACCCACGGCTGGGCACGCATGGATTTTGAACGCTCCAAAGCCGCCGTTGCTCCCGTGACCAACAGTCGGCGTAGATAACCATCGCCTCGTTTTGATATTCGCCCAAGCTTTTGTCGGCCTCCGGTGGAGTGTTGACCGGGCACCAAACCCAGCCAAGCCGAAAATTGACGACCAGAACTGAACACCGAAGCATCGGGCACCGTGGCGGCGATGGCCGTCGCCGTAACGGGGCCAATACCCGGAATGCTTTCCAGAAATTGACTGATTTGATTCTGTTTATGCCAGTCGAGCATGTGATGTTTTAAGATTTCGATACGCTGTAAAACCTCAAGCAATTGTTCGACCATCACCGCTAAAACTTGGCGGGCTAAATCGGGAATGCATGCATCATTTTTGTCAAAAACAATCTCGGTAAGACGCATCGTTCCTGCCATGCCAAGTTTTTCAACGACGCCAAATTCAGCTAAGTGTCCGCGCAAGGCGTTGCTGATCATGCTGCGTTGGCGAACCAATGCATCGCGGGAACGATGCAAGACTAAAATGGCTTGTTGATCCACAGACTTAATGCCGACAAAGCGCATGGAAGGTCGCGTGACGGCCTCGCAAATCGCTTCGGCATCGGCGGCATCGGTCTTGTTGCGTTTGACATAAGGTTTTACATATTGCGGTGGAATCAGGCGCACATCATGTCCCAGTGCGCGAAGTTCTCGTCCCCAATAATGCGCCTTGGCACAGGCTTCAATACCGATCAAACATGATGGAATATTGGCAAAGTATCCCAACATTTGTACCCGCCGTATTTGGCGGCGTTCAACAACTGCACCGTCTTCGTCAACGCCGTGAACTTGAAAAACATTTTTGGCTATATCTAAGCCGATAACTGATAAAGTGCTCATAGACGGTCTCCTTTGTCTGGATGTTTTAACGATCCTCCATTCTGGCACATTGCGATGCCGAGCGGGGCCGTCCACTCCATCAGTTTACTTAATTACCCGCTTTCCCAATACAATCCTGAATCTTAAGAACATGGGAAGGGCTATGAAATCGCGACCTTAAATGACACTTTATATGGGAATTAATTATATAACTAAATTTTATTGGTGTAATTTATCTTGCTGAAATATTGGTTTGTATGGTATTTAGGTTAAGGATACACATTATTTTAAAGGCAAAGGTTGTTGTTTTTGCGCTCCATTCTTCAGTTTTGCATCTGATGAATGGGATTTTTTTAGACTGATTTCAGGCTAGAGTTGGGAATGAGCATATGTCGTATACATCGGATAACAACAATTCCATCAAAAAAATAGGCAGGCGCCATTTTCTGGCGCGTGGAGGGGCAATTCTGGCGGCTGGTGTGCCGATTTTGCGCGGGCCGGAGTCTTGGGCCACAGAGACCACGGAACCCTCTAGTGAGCCGGTTCAAATGGCTTCAAAGCCTGTGCGGTGGGATTGGTCGGACGTCCGTAAGCGGTTTATATTGCCCCCGGGGCGGACGTATTTGAATTCGGGCACGGAAGGTTCCATGCCCCGAATGGTTCTGGAAAACCTTTCTCGTTACTACAAAGAATGGGCACAAAACCCAACCTATATCTATTTTGATGATCCCAGATTTAACGCAGAACAGCAACTCAGCCGCGCCAAAATAGGCACATTTTTTGGCACAGAAGCCAGAAACATCTGTCTGACCAACAATACAACCATGGGGCTTTCCTTGGTCCTGATGGGAATTGATTTTCGGCCCGGTGATGAAATTCTGACGACCAACCAAGAAGAATACGCGCTTACATCGACGTTGAGCGTTCAGGCCAAACGCATGGGTGTTAAAGTTCGTGAACTGCCCATTCCAACACCACCGCAATCGTCGGACCAAATTGTTGCCCTTTTTAAAGACGCGATTACGCCAAGAACGCGGGCGATGTGTTTTTCTCATGTCACCTGGACCAACGGGCTTCAGCTTCCGGCGCAAGATTTATGCGCGTTGGCACGCAAACACAAAATTATGACCTTGATTGATGGGGCTCAGGCCGTCGGCGTGCTTGACGTAAACATGGCTGATTTGGGCTGTGACTTTTATGCGGGTCCCGGACATAAGTGGTTAAGTGGACCGCCGGGAACGGGGGTGCTGTACGTTCGCAAACCAGCGCCGGGACCCCAACAGATATGGCCGATCCTGTCGGAATACAGTGTGATTGGTAAAAACCTTCCGATAACGACGGTTTTAGAGGTGCGCGGATGCAACAATACACCAAGTTTTTTGGCCATGTCAGATGTCCTAGAGTTTGAAAGCAGTATTGGAAAATTGGTGATCCAGGAGCGGCTTGTCGCCCTGAGCCAGTTGGTCAAACAGGAGGTCATCAGAAGATGGGGAAAAGACAGTTTATTTACGCCCCTACAGCCTGAAATGTCGTCTGGAATCACGGCTTTTGTGCCGTCGTCAGATCCGGCAAAGCGGAGTGATCCCAACTTCACCAATAATGTTGTTACCGCTTTACAGCAAAAGAACATATGGGTTCGCTCCACGAATTTCCCCAACACCTTAACGTCACCCACGGAGACGGTTTATACCCTGCGGGTGTCGACAAATATTTTTAATGATGAAGCTGAAATCCGTCATCTCTTTAAAGCCATAGACGACATTGTGGCGTTATAGAGCGATATTATTCTGGGGCCGTATTCACAAAGATATTTGCGAGATTTCCAAGGTCGGGGGCAATGGTGGATAGGTCCCCGTTCATTTCGCTTAAAAGCAGCTTTTGCGCCATGCGGTTAAAAGCGAGATGCTGTTGTTTCGATACCCCCATGCCAATAAGGTATGGCAAGCCCCATAAATCGAAGTTGTATCCCGGCAAATACACGGACTTTTCAATGGTCCGTAACATACGATGGATTTCAGCCATTCCCGTTTGCCAATTCATGGTTTTATGAGACCAAGAATACCCGTGGCCGCTGATACCGTGCGCCTCTGATTCCTGGCTAATGGGGGCATCTTTGGGGTGGAAATACAGGCCTGCTCGCCAATATGTTGGGCGGGCCTCTTCAATGAAGGCGATGGTGTTATCAACGGTTTGCGTGCTTTCGCCCGGGAAGCCGACAATGAGCGAGGCAAAGGTCGTGACATTGCGTTCGTTTAGGCCCTGAACACCCTTGATATATTGGTCAACTTTGGCCGCTTTGTTCATGCCCTTTAAAATGTTTGGGTCCCCAGATTCAATGCCCATAAAACATCCCCCACAGCCACTTTCTGCGATAAGGTCCAAGGCCTCTTCGTCCAGATTTGCAGGCCGTAAATAGGAGTACCATTGAAAACTGTAGCGTCGGGCCGCAATGGCCTTGCACAGGTCTTTAAACCGATTAAGGGGAACATTAAACGTGTCATCAATAATGATGACTTGTTTGACACCGTGGCGTTCAAATTGATCAAATTGACGAATGACCACATCTATACTTTTTAGATTAAGAGGGCCAGCAATAACGGGATAGCGACAAAAGGCACAGGCAAAAGCGCAACTCCGACCGGTTCTGGTCGTGGCCGTTGGCACAAATTGCTTCGGATCAACAAGGTCCCAATCTACGGAATAGACATCCATATCGTTGCTTTCAACGGAGCGGGGGGTCGTGAATAATTTACCATTTTCATAAAAAGCAATATTTGGAATGGTTCGCAGCGAATGTGTGCTGACCGGGGCCTCAGTTGTGTGAGTTGCCTGTGAATTCGTTTCATTTTTGCCGTTCTTGGCAAGACAAGAAATTGTGGTGGCTTCGTCCTCACCTTTTAGGTGGCTCAGAATTCTGGACAGGGTGAGTTCTCCTTGCGACTCATGGATATAGATATCGGCACCCATATTTTTGAGGACGTGTTCGCGGACTTGGTTGCTTTGTATCTCTTCAAACCGATTGTAAACGTGTGGTCCGCCGACAATGACCTTGGTCTTGGGGCTATAGGTTTTGACAAAATCCGCAATGTTTCTAATCGGGGCATCATCAATATAAAAGGTCGTTGTAATGGCGACGGCAAGGGGAGGATTGGTGAGCAAGAGCTGCTTGAATTCCTCTTTTTGGGTATCAAAAAAATTGATCACTTTCGATGAGTAGCGATTGGTAACGAGGTAATTACATAAGTACCACGAGCCTAGGCTTGGAATTTTTCCGATGTGTAAGTCCGCATCGCGTCTGTTTGCGATGCGGAGGGCTTCGTTCATGACCTCCATATAAGGCAATCGTTTTCCGTCATACGGTAGCGATTGAAGGTGAAGCGCATCAAACCCGCCCGATGTCAGACGTGAAGCTTTCAGGCGCCCTAAGCGTGATGTGAAATCAATGTCGTTATAGCCAACAACCACACAATCTAATTTTGCAGTGGAATGCATGATTTTTCTCCTGTTTGGGTGAGTGCCCTTAGGCTTCATCTTTCAGGACGCCATCTATGTACATGTCTGATAGCTCTTTTCGCAGTATCTTGCCGTTGGAATTTCGGGGCAGTTCCCTTTGCCAAAGAAATAATTTGTTGGGAACTTTTTCTTCCCCGATATGTTGCTTGACCCAGGCCAACAGGTCCGATCGATCGATCGCGCTTTCTGTATGAACAACAGCACACAGTTCATCTCCAGACGGAAGGTCCCGCCCTTTAAAGGCGCAGACATCGATAACGCCCGGTGCATTGCGAAAGTAGTATTCAAGCTCGTGTAGATAAAACAGGATGCCGCCGCGAATAACGGCATCTTTCAGTCGACCGCAAATGAAATGCTGGCCATCGGGATTGCGGACCGCTAAGTCGCCGGTTTTCAACCAACCTGCAACCCAGACGGCATCCGTTGCCGAGGGATTGTTGAAGTATCCGTCCGTGAGCATGGGGCCGCGCAAATAGAGCTCTCCGCGATCAGAGGGGGTCCCATCTTCGTCAAGAATCTTGGCCTCGATGCCGATCGGGAAACCGATGGAATCTGAGGCAAGATTGTCATCGTCACGGCAACCGAAAAAGACAGCAAACGTAAGCTCGGTAAGGCCATAGGCGTTAAAAACCGTGATGGGATATTTGCGTTCCAAGGTTTGCAGGTCTTCAAGACTGACTGGTGCGGCGGCGCAAAAGGCCATAACATTCCTTTTGGTCTTCACTTGGATGCTGAGGCTGTTGAGCAGGCGGACCAAGGCCGGAACGAGGTAAACAAAATCGACTTTGTGATGGAAAAGGGTCTTCCAAGAGGCGCTGATGGTTGAAATGGTAAAAGGGGGCAGCACGAAAGTCGAAGCACCCATTTCACGCGGTAGAAGAAAGCATACGCCCAGAACCCCAATACCATTCAATGGGAACATCGAAGCCGCACGTTTAACGGTGCTGAAATCGCGGACCGCTAAACAGCTATGGTATGCGGATCGAATTTGTTTGTGGGTAATTGGCACGCATTTGGGGTCATCCGTTGTGCCGGATGTTGTGGCATAAATGGCGACACTGTTCGGGTCCCCTTTTTGGCGGGCGTGCTTATGCGTTGGCATTCGGCGCTTTGGAAACATAAGCACATTTTGGTTGGGGTACTTTGGCAAATCTATCTGTCGGCTGGTGAAGACAATTGAACACTGCGTCAACGTCAACAAGTCCGATACAACGGCGTCCCCCCATGTCCGATTGATCAATAAGACAGCTGCCCCACATCGCCATAAGGCATTGAGCAAAATGTGGATATCAGCACTGTCATCACACACAACGCCAATCACATCATTGGAGACGATTTTGCGGTCAAATTCTTCTTCCAAACCTTGAATATAGTCTTCAAGGTCTTGCCAAGAAAGGGCGGGGGTCGCCAATGAGACGTCAAACGCTAACGCATGTGCTGTGGGTTTCTTTTTGGCCCAGAACCCAACAACTTCATCCAGCGTTAAATCAAGGGGGGCAATCGTGTCAGGTTTGCCTTTCATTCAATTATGCCTTCTTCAATTAAGAACGACAGGGACATAAGAAGACAGCAGATATCCGCATCAAATCCGGCATCTGAGTTCAGAATATCCAAGCATTGTTTCACATTCTCTTCTCCGAATACGGAACGCGTGGACAAAACCAAGCGTGCCCTGAACGTTTCGTCATTGAGATAGCCGCGCAAAACAGCGTCTGAAATTTTAAAACGCGTCTTCGCCGTGCTGGAACGATTAGGGATTTTCGTTTTGTAGGCTTCGCGTAGCAGTGCTTTACGCGCGCCAGAGACGTGATCGTTCCAAGGAATAGAAAGGGCGAAATCAGGAAGTTGATTGTGCAAAAAGGGGGTCCGCCCTTCGATGGATTTCGACATTAAGCAAACATCCGTGCGCAGCAGCAGCCGGACCAACCTCAGTTCACGTTCAATAAACCTCAGGTCTACGCAATCGGCATAGAGGTTAGAAAACCTGTCCTTTGTGGACTGCGCAGCGGTGTCACCAAACAACAATTGAACCAGCTTTAATCTGGGCGGGTGCTTGTAATAATCAGTAATGTCCTGACGATTTTGGACCTTGCTATAGCTTGAATAGCCTCCGAAAAACTCATCCACACCTTCCCCGGAAATAAGAACTCTGACCCCTTCTTCTGAAGCTGCGTTGGCGATGAGTTGAAAGAGGGGCAAACTGGACATATTGGTTGGATGTCCAAAAACCAACGTTGCCGCTTTAAAAGCTTCTAGGAAGTCCCAATTTTCATCGACGTTCACGGTGCGATGTTTCCAAGTTGTCCAGGCCCCGCCTGGCGGCAACTTTAGGTCTTCTAAAGATTGCAGCCCGTCATCGTTATCCGGCAGAATGACGGAAATGGTCACAATATTTTCAACGCCTGCAGCGTTGAGTTCCCAAGCTAGGATGCTTGAATCAAGGCCCCCACTTAAAGCGAGGCCAAACGGGCCTGTGCCAACAAGGCACCGCTGAACGGAGTCTCTGACCAATTGGCGCAAATGTTCTAATCTGTCAGGTGAACGGACCTGTTTGTAGGGAATGGGTTTTTCCCGCTCGACAAGGCGCCCCTTGAAAGTCTGCAGATTACGCCTGCTGACCAAGTGAAGAGGGGCTGCATAGGATTGATCGCTCAGGTACCATCCGTACATGAACAATTCGGTAAGAGCGTCACGATTTATTGTGTTCTGATCACTCATTCGGGAAAGCGGTATAAACTCCGAACAGAAGGCAATCCCCGTTGGTGCGACACGATAAAAAAGGGGTTTGATAAATTGGTAGTCTGTTGAAAGCGTGAGTTCAGTTCCCTCTAAATTGAACAAAGCGCAGGCATACATTCCGTTGATTTTTTCGGCGTCATTTTTCTCTAAAATTGAAACTTCCGTTTCCAGTCCGCCCATTACATCTTTGTAATCACCGTTGGGACCATAAAGACCGTAAATTTGCCCATTGAATGCGACGGTGTCGTTCTCTCGAATAAGGGGCAGGGGGACGGTTTTACCGCGAATTTTGAGACGGTTCATTCCCAATCTTATGTTTCCCGAGCTATAGGTTCCAGAGCCATCAGGTCCTCGGTGCTCAATGGATTTCAATAACGTTTCAAATTGAGCAAAGGTCCACTCATCACCAATCGTCCCAGCAATTCCACACACGTTATTAGGTCCCGGCGATCATGTTCTCTTGCTTTTGGTTATGCAGCAAGCTTTGAGAACCAATAAAATCCTTGGGATAACGGCGAACCATAATTTCAGCGAGCTCATCAAATGTTTGACACGCCGACAATTCATCAAGGGATATTCCTTCCCCGACTTGCCCTTCCATGTGGAGGAAAAAGTCGAGGTAAGCGAGAGAGTCAAAAACCGAATCAACACGTGTTTCAGGCGTTAAGGCAGCGCCGGGATGGTGTCCATTTACGTAATTCGTCAAATGGCACATTGCATTTGACCGAAGCTGCTCTTGGTTGGCGAGTTCGCTGTCACGATCGTCGAGCATTTGAACCTCTTCATTATTCTTAAAGGAGCCAGAAAGACCGAGTTGGGTTGGGTTGTCGTCGGTTTTTTCCAACAGCGAATGATCAAGTAAGCTTGAGTTATAATCCCCTGCCAAAACATGATTGATAAACTGCCCAGCACCAGAGACGACCCGGTAGCTGTGCATCATTCCCGAGGGAATAAAAACACTGCTGGGGCTGTTGACCATGTTGGTGCGTTCGCCCAGTTTTACTTCAACGCTTAGACCCGACAAGTCATCTTCGTTGCCGATAAAAAGAAACAAACTGTCGACGTTATGGCGATGAGCATCCACGTGCCCTTGGCCATAATCATCCATTTTCGGGATGTTCCGTACGATGCAATATTGCTGGGCGCCGCGCACCACGCGGTCATCCATCATCAAATACCTGTCGCCAGGACCGTGACGATGATGTTTCAATTCAGTGGCGGATATTATGTCTGGGTTATTGATGAGATAATCTAGAGACTCTGGCAGCGTATTTTCTTCAAAAGAACAATCACGGCCTAATTTTTGTGGGTCAATCCAGGAATAGGCGCGTTCATTTCGTTTGGCGGCGATTTGGTGAAGCTTTGCCGTGTGCGTGAACGCATTACTACCGACAAAGGGACGCCATTGATCCACTTGCAGTCTTGTGTGGGATTGCACCACCTTGCTGAGGTGCTGCATTTTTTGGCCGTCTGGCAGGGCTCTCAGATTTAAGGCGGAAAGGTTTACCAATAAGGCGTTTGTATCCGTTATACCCGTGCGTTCGCCGATTCCGTTCACGGATGAAGAGACCCAATTCGCGCCGGCTCTTACAGCACTAAGTGCATTTGCATTCGCCAGACCGCGATCATCGTGAAGGTGGACTTCTAAGTCACAATCGCCCAGCTGCTCGAGCAATCTGGAAACATACTCTTCCGTTTCCCACGGACAGAGAACCCCGACGGTATCCGCAAAACATAACCTGTCTGCACCAGCAGAAAGGGCGATGCTGTAGGCTTCCATCAACTCTTCAACGGATGTCCGACTTGCATCTTCAACCGAATAGCGAACCATTAAACCAAGACTTTTGGCATACCCGATGGCATCTCGAACGAGATTGACAATCGGTATATCCCGGATGCGGCATTCTTTTGATATGTCATTGATTCCGGCGAAGATTCCAACCCACTGCGCGCCACTTGCCTTGACGGCGTCGATGTCTTCTGGGCGGGCGCGGGCATGGGCAAGAACGGGCACATCACCACAAGCGGCGACAACTGCGGATACACGCCTAGCTTCAAGCACAGAAGCACTTGGGTGGCCGCATTCAATCATATTAACAGGGAGCGATGCGAGGAGTTTGGCAATTTCGACACTGTCTTCGACGGTGAAGGTAACGCCTGGGGCCTGCGCCCCTTCTCGAAGCGTTGCATCTACAACTCTAGGCGGCAAGGGGCGATTAAATTGTTGGTTTTTGTCAACCATAACCGCCCCCCATTTCACCCAATACCATGTATTGATATTATTTTTTGATCAGCACCGAAGCAGCGCCACCTTGAAGAGAAGCAGTGCCACCTTGAAGCGAAGCTGCAAATCCTTGAACAGAGGCAGCAGCCCCGACCATTGATGCAGCAACGCCACGCGCCGAAGCTGCGGCACCGACCATCGAAGCAGCGACCCCACGAGCTGAAGCGGCGACGCCCCGTACTGAAGCCGCCGATCCGCGAACGGAAGCGGCAACGCCCCGTACCGAAGCCGCCGACCCGCGAACGGAAGAAGCTACACCGCGTACAGAAGCAGCAGATCCGCGAACGGAAGCGGCAGTCCCGCGCAAGGAAAGCGTCACCCCACGTAAAGAACTAAGAAGACCACGGATAGATGCTGCAGCTCCTAAAAGATCTTTAACGTCTTGTAGATCTGCATCTGAAAGTTCGCGATTATATTTGTCACTTGTTGTTTTGTCGGCCATGGAAACACCCTTTCTACATTTGTTTAATTTTGTTATACACCTTATTATATTAATTCAATAACTCTTGTAAAGAGTATTTATCTCTTAAAAGAAGAAAATATAATTGCATATTGTTAGGCCAGGAATTACAATATCCAAAAATGGAGACCGTAGTTATTGAATTACCTCAAGAAAATGAAGTCGAGGGAGCGCACACTAGTTACGTGTATTTTTGGGAAGAGCTTGGGCCTGCAATGATTGAATTCTTTCTCCATGGGTTTGGCTGTTCCGGTCAAGATTTCCAGAAATTTTGGCCCGAACGTCCGGATGGGCATGTTCGATTTTTTTTAAATGGTCCTGAACATGACCCTTTAACGACGGGGCGGCGTTGGTTCGAGTTCACGTCCCTACCGGAAACGATTGCATCCAGGTTGGGGGGCGCCGCAGACAATGCCGAAAAACAAATTAGACGGGTGTTGAGCTCAAGTCATCATGCGGAACATGAAGGCATTGTACTGGTTGGTCATTCTCAGGGCGCCATGGTGTCCATGGAACTTGTTCGCAGATTTAGCCTGAGCATTGCAAAAGCATATTGTTATGCAGGTTTTTTGCCACCAGAAATGTTTGCTCAACGCCAGCAAAGACAAGAAGGATCAGTTGAACTCAATATCTTTTCATCAACAGCTGATCACTTTGTCCGCCACGATAAGGTCTTAGAAACAGCCAACTGCTTTCGGGCCATGCCAGGCGTGTCCGTTCGACACCATAAAGCCTCAGTTGTTTCTCACGGCTTTTCTTCAAAATGGCTTGATACGTCGAACTTCATTCTTTTAGGAGGCGAAAATGAGAACTGCTAACCCGTGCCCGATGACATTTCATAAAGGATTAAGTGCGGCCATAGACCAATGGGCAAAATTAACGGCTGAAGAGCAACTCAATTGGGATGGGGCTATCGTTCGTGATGCCATCAATGAGGCGGTTTCATCGGCTTCAGAAGGCTACGGTGCGGTCCGCATCAAATTGCTGGAGTCAACGGAAGGGTTTGGCGTCGAAGCTTTGAGCCACCTCATGCTTCAGCTGTCAAAACAAGTCGGATATATTCTTCCACAAACCTATGAAAACAACCTTGTTGGTCTCATCCAGGATGAAGGTAAGGATTACAAGCACCATAGTTCCAGAGGGCACAAGACGCGTGCGGAATTGGGATACCACTGTGACCGAAGCGACTTTATATTTCTTCTTTACGCCAGATCTGCCCAAAGCGGCGGTGAGGTCAGTGTTGTATCCTTTGAAGATGCCGTCAAAGAAATGCAAAAAGAAGCTCCGGACTTGGCAGATATACTGTTCAAGGACTTTCCTTTCGATCTTCGTGATGAAAGGATATTCTCTTCTTCTAAATGGTGCGAACATCCAATTTTATGGCACACACGTTCAGGCGTACGGGGAAATTATATTCGTCGTTTCATATTTGATTCTCAACGACACGAAGACTGTCCTCGGTTAACTGATGCCCAGTTGTTAGCACTCTCTGCTTTTGAGAAAATCATGGAAGAACTTGGCGTTAACAATACTTTCAAACCCGAGGCTGGAGAGCTTGTGATTCTCAACAATTATAGAGTTCTGCACGCCCGCAAGGGATTTTCGAATGAGGCTCACAATGATTTAGGTCGCCTTGCCATTCGAACTTGGGTCGCCCCCTATCAAAGTGAACCCTTGCCTGATTTCATGCTTCCGATAAGCGGGGCCGTCTCCCCCGGGTGCTTTCGGGGCGGCATCGGTTGTGGAGATGTGTTTTTAGGAAAGCTCGGAACCACAGATATCCAACTCATTGAGGGGCCAACATTATGAACAGAAATACGTTTTCAGAAAAACCTCACAATTATGTAGATGCGCGGCCGCAATATCCGGACGAACTTTATCAGTGGATTGTTGAACATTGCAGCCATAGAGATTTGGCGTGGGATTGTGCAACAGGCAATGGGCAGGCGGCTATCAGCTTGTCACCATATTTTAAATCTGTTTTTGCAACAGATATTAGCGAAGAGCAGATATCACATGGTATGCAGCGTGAAAATGTTCAGTATTTGACCCGCACTGCCGAAAATAGTGGTTTTGACGATGGCTCGGTTGACCTTATTAGCGTCGCCCAAGCGCTTCATTGGTTTGATTACAGCAAATTTTGGCCGGAAGTGACCAGAGTGGCGCGACCGGGATCGCTTTTTTGTGCCTGGGGCTATGCCTGGATGGAAAGCACGCCTCTCGTTGATCAGAAGCTGATCGCCCCCTTTAAATCCGTGATCGAACCCCACTGGGCTTCCAATAACAAACTGCTGTGGGATGGGTATCGCCCAGAAGATATTCAATTTCCGTTTACCCCCTTGAAAACACCAAAATTTGCAATCGACATAGAGTGGACGCTGGATCAGTTGCTCCAATACATGATGACGTGGTCCGCGTACAAAATCTGTCAGAAAGATGAAGAGTCGGTCAACGCCTTAAACCGGATTGTCTCTGAAATCACGGACCTGATGCCACGGGAAGAACTCGTGCAGGTTCGTATGCCGCTTACCGTTATTGCCGGGTACATCAAAGCCTAAAAACCGAAATGAGCCATTATGAATACAAACGAATTGCACCCCGTTTACCTTTGTGACATTTCCTATGAAGTCGGTGAAATATGTGATGTCAACGAAATCAAGAACGATGGCGAAACGCATGAGTCGATAGAATTGCTAAAAGAGAGAGGCATTTCCAACTACTCAAAACTCAGTGATAAACTCGAAGACATAATTTTAAAACAAGTGATCACCACCTTGAATAAAAGCAATGTTAAAGCCGAAGACATTGATGGCGTTATGGTCGTTACCGAGAGTTTCTCTGAATTTTTTGACGGTACGGCCACACGAGGCGACACCGTTTTTCGCACGATGAGAAACAAGTTGTTTGCCTCCTTTTCAAAAATTGGGATTCAGAAAAAGGTCTTTCTGAGCAGCACATTCGGAGGGTCTGGAAATTTCCTGAATGCCATGTTCATTGGCTTTCCTTTGATTCAGACGGGAAAGCTTAGAAACTTGTTGGTGGTTTGTGCCGATCAAAACCCAAACGGCGTGTCTCGATATATGGAAGAAGCCTTAGCCATTGCGGGGGACGGTGTTGCCGTCTGTCTCTTGACCAATGCGCCCAGTTGTTCTGCGACGTTTCAAAAAATTGAATATGTTGGAATTTCCCCATTTTCCACTTCGGATGAATGGGAAAGCCTTGGGGAAGCCGTTCTGGAGATGTATCGGTCTACGAAATTTGCCGCCGCAGACTGTTATGAAAAAACCAGCCGTCAGCCTGGTGAATTTGATTGGCTGGTTATGAACAACTACAACGACACGACAATGGATATTTTTTCTAAATTGCTTGGCTTTAGTAAGGACCGCACCTTTTCGAGCAACATATCTAGGACCGGGCATATTCCAGCCTGTGACATTTTGGTGAATTTAAAAGATTTGAGCAAATCGCCTTCCGGTATGAAAGCGGGCAATAAGACAATGGTGTACGTGAACAGCCCCTATGCATGTGGGGCAATATCACTCATCCACCCTGCAAAATGACCTGGTGCCAACCAGCGTCAACATAAGCACAACAAAATAAAGAACCCACTCCAAACGATATTAAGTCCCCAATGAAAGTGCGTCTGCCTTCCCGGCTTCTGTGAAACTTGGAATAGGCACTTCAGGCTTCAGCATACAGCCGTAACCACCAGCCGTAATTGAGCCAACGGTTGCTCTTATGAGGTGCTGAGAGGTAGATGGATGCTTAAGATCTATGTAGTTCATATTGCATATGTATTTATAAATACGAATTGGTATGATGTCTGCGAATCTTAGGGTTCAGTTTGAGGCTGGAAAACATTAAATCATATAAATAAATGCTTCCTGTTTTCCGTCTAATACCGTAATGTGCGAATGCAAATGGCAATAAGACCTGATGTATAAAAAGACGATAACCCGATGCTCTGAACGTGATCTAAAATTTTAAGTTGTTCGTAGGGTTATGAATAGAATTGGAAGTCCAGAGGCTGGAGTTGGTGCGAATGATGCGGGGGGTGCCTCGGATCAGGTGTTTTCTGCTGTCTTCGATGCGTCCTCTGCTAATGCTATGGTTGTGGGTGAGGGGGCTTGGCTCCTTCAGGCTCGATTCGTTCAATCTGGCGGCGATCTCATCCTTATTGGTGCCGATGGTGCTCAGGTTCTGGTTCAGGGTTATTTCCAACTTACAACTCCTCCCAATTTAGTCACGCCTGCGGGCGGACTGTTATCACCTCAATTTGTCGATAGTTTGCTGACCCCGTTGGTTGACGCGTCTGTGACGGCGCAGATGATGGGGATGGGTATGGCGACGTCGGATGCGGGTGGCGTGGCTGCCCCCATCGGTCAAATCGACGTTATCGAAGGCAAGGTCGAAGTTGTCCGCGTTGATGGCACCCGCGACACCGTGGCCCAGGGCGATGCGATCTTCCAGGGCGACGAAATCGTCACTTCTGAAGGTGGCTCGGTCGGCATCACATTTGAAGATAATTCCACTTTCTCGCTCGGTTCCGACGGACGCATGGTGATCAGCGAAATGGTCTACGACCCGGCGACCCAAACCGGGGTCATGCGCGCCGAAATGGTCCAAGGCGTTTTCTCATTCATCAGTGGCGATATCGCCAAGACTTCACCCGATGGCATGGTGCTGAACACGCCCGTCGCAACGATCGGTATTCGCGGCACCAAAGTCGCGGGCCGCGCGGCGCAAGAAGGCGATACCAACACCATTTCGCTGTTGTCGGAACAAGGTGCTGACGGCACCGACATCGTTGGCGAAATCACCATCACCACCCAAGGCGGGGTGGTGACACTAAACCAATTGGGCCAAACGGTGCAAATGACCAGCGCCTTTAGCGCCCCGCCAACCCCGGAAGTCTGGTCGTCCGATCAAATCAATAGTTCTTATGGCGGTGCCTTGTCGGTCCTGCCAACGCCGCCGAATGCTCCGGTGCCAGCCGACACCCAAGGCCAAGACGGCTTGTCGAAAATTCTCCAAAATTTTGAAAATGCCCAACACGACGGGCAGCTTCAGGCGGCCCAACACCGGGTCGAGTTGGCCAATGCCCAGCAAGAAATTTTTAAATTCCTAGCCCCAGACTTTATTAAGCTTGATCCCGTCCGCCTTTACCAAGACATCTTGAAACAAATTGGCCCCGACTACAGTGCGGTAATGGGGCAAATCACGAGTTTAGGTAATCTGGCCGCCGCCGCGAGTGGCGTCGCGAATACGGCTGAAGGACTCGCTTCAACCCAAAAGAACGACATCGGGCTATACATATCGGGAACGCTTGGCCTAACGGATAGTTCGACGGAATACAATGCCGTGCTGGCGTCGGCGACGACCTCTATGAAGGCGCTGGGCGCTTCGTCAGCGTTGTCGGCAAGTGCGTTGGATGTTCAACTTTTCACCTTGGCTCTGAATACCGATGCCGGCAAAGGCAAGGCCATTGATGCCGACGTGCTTGCGAAACTGGAAAGTGCCGTTGCGCAATTGACGGCGTCTGCAGCCAAGATGAAAGTCATCGTTGAAGCTGCCGTTGCCGCAACCCAGGCCACTTGGGATACGGTGAAAGTTGGACTTGTCGGTAAAACGTCAACAGAAATGGAAGCCGCGATTGACCAAGAGGTCATTACCTCGTTCAAAACGCATGTGGAAACGGCACTTGCGGGTAAAAATGTCGCCTATACTGAACTTGAAACCATCAGCCTAAGTGTCAAGACGAAGATGACGTCTCTTGATGACGTTGTTAAGTTACAGCCGCTTTCTGCTGAAGTTCTCAGTGTGATGGCAAACGTTAAGGTGACGGCTACTCATGCTGCGACCGCTGCAAAAGCGTCCATGGATGTCATCGGTGCGACCACGGCTGCTGAGTTGGAAACCTTTTCTACGCAAGCCTTTGATGCCTCTAAATTGGCGGACGATAACCAAAAAGAAAATTATAAAAGTTTGGATCTAACCGCCCTTTCAAAGGGGATGGATCCCAGTACATTTACAGACTTCAATCAAGGACTAGAAGGCTATCAGCAGACATCGTTGGTTCATTTGTCCGGCGCCACGGCCATCTTTGCTAAAATCAATTTGTCCGTGGCGGCAAGTGATTTTCGAAGTGGTGTTGCGCAGGCGAAGATCGATTCCGCAAAGACGGATGTAACAACGACCAAGGCGGATGCCGCAACCAAGGAAACAGCGGCAACAGACGCAGCGTCGGCCTTGTTGAATGCACGCGCGGTGTTGGCCGATAAGTTGGTCACCAAAGCCATTGCCGATGCTAAAAATACCGCTTACCAAAATGCGAAGACCGCTGCGACAAACGCCAAAGATTCCGCCCACACAGAGGTGGTAAGCGCGCAAAACCAATTGGACGCGACGGTCAACGGCAGTCTTGCTAAAACCGCTTATGACTTTGCCGTGAAGGCGGTAACGGAAGGTGGGCTTGGGTTAACCTTAGCGTCTAACATCACTGCCGCAGACTTGATTACGGCGTTGAAAGCCGCAACCAGCACCACTGCGGAAGTTTTGGCAACGGCCAAATTAGATGTGCAGCTGTTGGCAAACGCCCAGGCGACGGTATCTTTTAAACAGCAAATCGAAACCTTGTATTCGGGGGCGCTGACCAAAGCCACGACCAATGCTACCAACACGCAAACGGAATTTGATGCGGCCAATACGGCGGCGGGTACGGCGCAAACAAGCGTTGACACCCTTTTGACAACGGCCGATACCGCCATCACCACTTATGTGGCCTCTTTTGTCGCCCAATCAGATGCCGAAGCCACATCCGTCATTGCAACGGGTTATTTGAAGGTGGCTCAAGCGGGTGCAGAATCCCAATACGATACGGCCTTAAAAACCGAGATTAATGATGTGCAAAGCAAAGCGGCATTAGTCAAAGCCGCTGCTGATGAAGCCGCACGTCAAGCCGATGTTGCCAAAGCCAATGCGACGCTCGGCCAGGCCCCGAACAAGCACTTGGCGCAACAAGCCGAAGATGCCGCGTATGACGCGTGGCAGAGCGCTGCGGCTCAATACAATGCAATCTATCAACAATCGCACATCGGAGCCGGGGCCAAGGCTGACAACACCGTTGCTGTCCAAACCACCCAAGCGGGCGCGCGCGGCGGATCAGCCGAGGCCAAAGTGACCATCGGCGGCACGCTTGAAGCGGGCGACGTCTATTCCATCACCATCGGCGGTCATACGGTTGGTGCCGATGCGTCGTACACGGTGAGCTATACAGTTACGGGCAATGAGGTTGATTTAGCGGGTATTCGCAACGAACTTATTAAGGCCATTAACCTAGATGCAAATGCGAAAGCCATTGTTGATGCCAGTGCTGGCACGGCGGCGGGTGAAATCATTTTAGGTTCGGATGCCACGGGCATTGCCGAATGGGCAACCTACGGCGAAAGCGATTATGCCTTTTCGGTGCGCGCCACAGCCACCAATAAAGAAGGTGCAATCGTCGCTGATACGGTTAACGGTGCTTTTGCGGGGCGTGTTGTTGAGATTAATAAGAACGTGACGGCTGGTGATGCCGTTAACCTTACGATTGATGGTAATGCCTTTACCTACACGGTCCAAAATGGACAGACGCTGGTTCAAGTTCGGGATGCGGTTATCTCGGCGATTAATGCGGATGTGAACATTAAGGGGACCGTCAATGCTGTCACGGGTGGCGGTCTTGGAACAATAGACCTTTCACCAGATGTAACGGGAACAACGTTCACCGTGGCAACTGGGGACACGACCAAAGCAACTGTGGCTTTGGTGGATTCCCCTTATGAAGGTGCCTATCAAAAAATTATTGACCGCACCACAAACTCTACGGCCGATACGGATCGTGTGCTTATCCTTAATAAGGATGTAAAGGCTGGCGATGTTGTCGATGTTGTGATTGAAGGCAATGCGTTTAAATACACGGTACAAAACGGGCAAACTTTAACGCAAGTCCGAGATGGCGTTGTGGCGGCCATCAATGCGGATGTGAACTTTAACGCCACGGTTAATGCCGCCGCTGGTAACGACATCGGTAAAGTTATTCTTTCGCCGGATGTGACGGGAACCGCTTTTACGGTTAAGACAGCAGATATCACAAAATCAACGGTCACCCAAGTTGACGAGGTTGACTTTGCGGCTTCTGATGCGGCGTCTGTTGCAGCGCGGTCTTCGCTTGTGGATTCGGCGACGGCGGCGAAGGGGTTGGCGGCGCAGTATGTTGCGGCGGCGGAAGCGTCTTATAAATTGGCGCAATCGGCTTCGGCGTATGCGGATGCCATTAACCCGCGTCCAGTGACCGAATCCGAACGCGCGGCTTTGGAAGCCAAACTGAAATCTTCACAATCAAGCTCTAACCAACAAAAAAATGAGTCTGCCGAAAAAAGTAAGGCCGATGCGCAGGCGCGTTTGGATGCGGCGAATAAGGCCTCAGAAAAAGCCGCCGCGCAAAAACTCGCTGAAGCCGAAGTGACCAAGCTGGCGACGGACGCTGAATCCAAGTTGGCTGAAATTAAGGTCGCCCAAGCGGCGGCGGCACAATCGGCCACCGCTGGTGCGGCGGCAAAAGCTGGTGCTGAGGCCGCTGAGCAGGCCAATAATGCGGCCCTGGCGCGCAGCTATTCTGACACGGCGGCCATCCATGCGGCGGCGGCGAAAGTCCAGGCTGACATTGCCACGACAGCGTCCACGGTGGCTCAGGCTTTGGCAAAAGCAGCGGTCACAACGGCGGGTGGAGCCGGCGATGCGGCAGCCAAGCAGGCAGAACGGGCCTCAACGGCGGCGGGCAAAGCGGGTCAAGCTTCGGCTGCGACGAACAATTCTTCGACCCAAGCCAAGGCCGATGCGGCCAATGCCAAAGGTGCGGCTGATTTGCAGGGGGCCGAAGATCAGGCCACAAAATTAGCGAACGAAGCGCAAGCTGCGGCTGTGACGGCGGCTGCAAATGCGGCCCAAAAAGCGAAAGATGCAGCCGAACAGGCAGCCACGGATAAAGCGACGGCGGATGCGGTGGCGAAGGCCACGGCGACGACCTTGGCTGATAAAGCCGTCTCAAAAGCCGCCGAAGTTGCTGAGTGGCTGACCAAAACCGAAGCGGCGGCTAAAAATATTGATGCGGCAAACGCCAAAACCTATGCTGAAAATGCCAAGGCTGCGGCTGAGGAAGCCTTGTCGGCCTCGACGGCGGCTATTAAGGCCTCTACGGGCAAAGGAATTCCTGCTTATAACGAAGCGTTGCGCGCCTCGGCGGCGGCAACGGCGGCAAAGACAAATGCTGGTACTGCCGATGGTGCGGCGAAGGTCGCGTCCAGCGCCGGCGCAGCAGCCGATGCGTGGACCGGCGGGGCGTCTTCCAAGGATCGCATTGAAGCACAAAAACAAGCCACCGATGCGGCGGCGTCAGCTGCGAAAGCGGCCGATGCGGCAACTAAAGCTGTTGCGACCGCCGCCAAGGCGATTTCCGACGCGGTGCAGCCGAACGTTGACAAGGCTTCGGCCATTGCGGTTCAAGAAACCCGCGTTGCGGCGCTGGCAAAAGTGGTGGCGCAACGCGCGGCGGCTGATGATGGCGACAATGCCAACACCACCTCTATCGAAGGCGTTTGGGATTCGGCGGTTGCCCAGGCGACCAAGGCGTTGGCAGATGCAAACAGTTCTGTGACGGCGTCCACGGCGGCGGCCAAGGCTGCGAACGATGCGGTCACGCTTGCTCAGGCCTCTGTAACGTCGGCCTCAAAAGCATCGGCGAATGCGGCCAAGGCGGCGGCGGATGCGGCCTCGAATTCCGGGTCTGCGATCGCCTTTGAAATTGGTTCACAATCGTCGGCACAGGCGTTGGCGGATGCCGCTATCACAACTATTTTAACATCTGTGACCGAAGCTTTGTCGGTTACGGAAGCCAAGGCCGCCGAAGCCAAATCCCAAGCGGATATTGCAGCCACAAAGGCGGAAACGGCAACCTTGGATCCAACGGGGGCTACGGATGCGGCAACGGCGGCAAATACGGCGGAAACAGCGGCGCAACAAGCGATCATTGATCTGAATGCAAAGCTGTCATTGAATGTTGATTTGACCGCCCACGCCACCACGGCCTTGAAATTAGCGGCGGTGGTCGCTGCGGTGAAAACAGCCATCACCAATGCGGCGGCGCGCGATAATATTACCTCTGACACCCGCGATTTGGCGCCAACAAAACTCATTACGGCGCAAGACGCGTCGGATGCGGCACAAGCAGCAAAAGTGACATCGGTGACGGCGGCAATTGATTCGGCGGCTTCTGCGGTCACGTCTGCAACCGCCAACAGTGATCTTGCCGATGCTCAGAGGGATGCAGCGAAGGCGGATTCTGGGGCGCGGGAAGCGGCGCAATTGGCGGCGGCGAAATCAGAACTCAAAGCGGTAAACGAACAAGCCCAAGCGGCGGCCAACAAGGCTGCGGCAGCGGACAAAGACGCGGCTTCGTCCCAGGCTTCAGCCGAAGCCCAAGCCGGCGACACCACAGCGACCAAAACAGCCTATGAAAGTTCGCTCACGGCTTCGGCGGCGGCTCTTGCGGCCAAGACCGCCTCTGGGGTAAGCCTTGCGGCGGCGAAGGCTTCTAACACAGCAGCCGAATCCAAGGCGAGCGACGCGCAAACGGCTTATGATGCGGCGTTAGCAGCGCATGGCAACACCATCGCATCTAAAGCCTTTTCCACCTTGAAACAAGCCAACGATCAAACCCAAGCGGCTTTTGCTGCGACCAAGGCTTCTGTTGCGGAAGCTCAGGCGGCTTTTGATTCCGCCGATAAGGCCGCCGCGACGGCAGCCGCAGAAGCCGCCAAAGCCACCACAGCTTATGGCAAGGTTGATGTCGCCAAAGCCACATCGGGATTGACCAATGCGCAAGGTTCGGCCACGTCGGCCCACACAAACGCTACGGATGCCACATCGGCGGCAGACACGGTGGCGACGGCCAATACGTCGGGGCAAAGCAAATCTTCGATTTCTGAAGTCAAAGAACAGCTTGTTATTGCCAAAGCAGCCCTTGCCACCGCCATTGCCGAAGCCGCCAATGCCGAAACCGATGCGGCAGCAGCTAAAGCCGCTCTTGCAACCATTCCCAATGCCTCGACCGCGCGTTCCGATGCCCAAGCCGCCTCGGATGCGGCGGGTGCTGCGGCGGCAACGGCTGGGGGTGTGGCTCAGGTTGACACCATTACTTTGGCCGGATCGCTCGAAGCGGGCGATACCTATACCGTCACCGTGAATGGCACCGCCGTCACGCATACCGTTATTCTCGGCGATACGAATTTAGCCGGAATTCGCGATGCTTTGGTGGCTGAAATCAATGCCGATGCCACCGTTAAAGGTGTGGTGGCTGCGGCCTCCGGAACGTCATCGGGTCAGATCACCTTGACGGCGAAAAATGCGGGTAACAGCTTCTTGACCCAGGCCAGCGCCGTGAACAACGGCGGCACGGCGGATAACACCGCCAGCGTTGCGGCTACGGTTGCGAATTTAGGCGGGGCGACCAACGTTGCTCAGGTTGACGCTGTGACCATCGGCGGCAATTTGGATGTCAACGATGTCTATACGGTTAACGTCAATGGCACCGCCGTCAGCTATACGGTGCAAGCGAACGAGACACTATCTGATGTCCGTGCGGCTTTGATTGCCAAAGTGAATGCCGATGGTTCGGCGTCTCAAGTGGTGAAGGCTGCGGCGGGTGCTCAAACGGGTGAGATCACCTTAACGGCCAAGAGCGCTGGGTCTGCCTTTACCACCAAAGTCGATGCCGTTGACGTAAATGGTACCAATGGCAACAACACCGCCACCTTATCCACCACCACGGCGAACTTGCGCGGTGCCGATGATTTGGCGGCCAGCGCGGCCACTTCGGCTGCGGCCAACGTAGACGTGGCGACCACTCAAGCGGCGAAAGTGGCGACGGCCAGCAACGAAGTTGATTTTGCGGTGGCCTCTAAATTAGCCGCCGATGGCGTCACAGCATCTTCGGTCACGGCGGGAACGAATGCGATCAATGCCCATACCGCAGCCTTTGAAGCGGCGGGCGATGCACGCGCGGCCGCAGCAGCAGCCGATGCGTCCTTGAATACAGTAGCTTCGGTGGCCGCCCAATCCGTAACTCTGGGCGGTGCGATTGAAGTTACAGATGTTTACAGCGTCACCATTGATGGCACCCAAGTGAGTTACGCGGTCAAAGTTGGTGATACCCTCGCGACCATACGTGCGGCTTTGATTGACAATATCAACGCCGAAGCCACCGCAGGCGGTGTTGTTACGGCGTCTGAGGGTGCGGGCGCGGGTGTTGTTATCTTGACCCCAAAAACGCCGGCTACAACCTTTGTCGTCACGGACTCCTCGACCAATGGCGGGGCCACGGCGGATAATGTCGCCACTGTTGCTGCTGCTGCGGGTGCGCCAAACGATTTAGCCCTGCTGGCCAAAGACGAAGCGGTCAATTCCAAAGCCGCCGCTGATACCGCCAACACCAATGCAACGGCGGCGCAAACGTCGGCAGAAACAACCATTTTAGGTCTGAACTCGTCCTTGCATCTTGGTTTGACGTTGAACGGCACCACGGCTGAAAACGTGGCAGCGGTTCTCAGTGCGGCCAAGACTTCGGCCAATGCGCTTACGGACGCCAAAGACAACGCACTGGATTTCTTGACCACAATTGAAACCGATTACAAAGCGACCAAAGACTCTGCGACGGCAGCAAACAATGATTTGGCCTCTGCAACCAAGTCTTTAACCAGTGCCGAAGCGCAATACACGCTGGCGACAACCAATGACGCAACGGCGAAGGCGGCGGCTCAAACGGCGGCCTATACGGCGTCGATCCAATCCGCAGATGAAAGTGCCGAAAATTCGGCTGTGACCGCAGAAGCGGCCCGCGACGGTGCGACGGCCTCTGCCGATACAGCCTTGGCCCATGCTGCGGATGCCATGTATTTCTCGGACCTAGCCTTGGCGGAAGCTGAGACCTATGGTCAAAATTCAGCGGATGCGGCGCAATTGACGGCGGCCCATACGGCTTCCAGTGCGGCGCTGATCACCTTAAATAACATCGTTGCCAACCCCGGAAATACAGCGGGTGCCGATGCGGCAGCCGCGATTGATACGGTGATTGCGGCCATTGACGTCGTAACGGCTATCGATGGGACTGCGGCTTCTGGTGTTGATGGGACGGTTACAGGATTGTTGACGCCGATGTTGGCGGGTCTCAAAGATGGCCTTGTGCAAGCGTCTGCCATTTCTTCGTCTATTCAAACGGCTGTAACCACGGCGAGCACCGAAGCCGGTCAAGCCCGCGCCGCAGCCGATGCGTTCAGTGCCACCGATGCGCCGACGGCGAACAATGTCGCCACAGCCCAGGCCCATGCCGCCAATGCGGCGACCCATATTGCCCCGGCTCAAGATGCTGAAGACCTCGCCATTGCGAAGACTTCTTCGGCTGAACAATCTTCGTTCCAGGCTGAATCCGGCTATATCGAATTCACCAACCAATTGGCGCAAAACGCACAGGAACAATCCTTCCTCGCGGTTAAAGCGCTTGAAGACGCCAAGCCTTTGGCGAACGACGATGTGGTAACGGGCGATGAAGATGTGGTGTTCAGCGTCAACGTGTTGGGCAATGATACTCAAGCTGACGGCAAGTCTCTGACCTACGCTGAAATCACTTCGGTTGATGATCCGTTATTTGGCACCGCGACCATCCGCGCTCAGGTCGACACGGTCACATTGACCGGGACCGCCGAAACCTTGGATACATTTAAAGTAACCGTGAACGGTGTCTCTTTGACCTACACGGTGCAGGCCGCCGATAATACGGTGGCGAAAATTGCCACGGCCATGGCAACCGCCATCAACAATTCAACCCTTGTGTCCGATAAAGCCTCGGCCAAGGCCGTTGGCGACACGATTGAACTCAGCTCGGCCACCCCTGGTGTGCCGTTGACCACAACCGTATTGGCGACCAATGGCGGGGCGAATGCCGATAACGCCATGTCGGTGGCGACCACCACGGCCAACGGCTTTATCGACTATAAAGGCGATGCGAACTTCTCAGGTTCGGACGTCTACACCTATACGGTTTCTAACGGTGGGGCGACGCCAACATTCAGCACTGCGATTGTTGATGTCACGGTGACCGAGGTCAACGATGCCGCCGTGGCCAGCAACGATTACGCCACGACATGGGGCGATAATGATCCGGTCAGTATCTATGCTGTGGGTAACGACACGGACCAAGAACTCGACGTGCTATCGATTGCGACGGTTAACGGAGCAGCCGTGGTGAATGGGGCTGTGGTCACGTTGGCATCGGGTGCGACGGTCACGATCACGGGCGGCGATACCTTTGATTTTGACCCGAACGGTCAGTACAAAGGCTTAAAAGCTGGGGAAACGGCGAACGCGACCTTTACCTACACGGTAACCGATGGTCAGGCGGTCAACGCCACGTCGAACATCGCCACCGTCAACGTCACCATAACGGGCACCAACGACGACCCCATTGCAGGCACGGGGTCGGTTGTTGCCGGAAATGAAGATACGGCCATTTCTGGTCAGTTGTCAGCCACCGATGCCGATGTTGGTGATGTCCTGACCTATTCCTTGGCGGCGGGTGGTCAATCCGTGTTTGGGGCTGTCGTTATCAATGCGGACGGCACCTACACCTACACCCCCGAAGCCAACTTCTTTGGCACAGACTCCTTCATCTTCCGCGTCACTGACAGTTCTGGGGCGACGGACATCAAGGTTGTTGACCTGACCGTTAACGCGGTGAACGATGCGCCGATTACGGTCGCCGATGCGATCACCATTCAAGCCGATGAAATCGCCACCGTTTTTGCGCTGACCAATGACAGTGATGTTGAATTGGATGTGTTGAGCATTTCGGCCAAAACGGACGGCACCAAAGGTACGGTGACGTTGGTTGGGGACGAGCTAACCTACACGCCGAATACTAATGTTGTTGCGGCTCTGGCACGCGGCACCACCACCACGGATACCTTTACCTATACGGCTTCCGATACGGCAGGTGGCAGCAAAATTGAAACCGTTACGGTGACCATCAACGGCATTAACAATGCCCCAACCGCGTCGGTGAATGCAGCAACGGTCACCGAAGACGGCCAAGTGGTGATTGCAGCCCTGGCCGGCGCCAGCGACGTTGACGGCGATACCCTATCTTATGTGACGTTCTCGCAAGGTACACTGGGCAACGTCACGTTGCAGGCCGATGGCACTTTGCTTTACAAGCCTCTGAATTCAGCGGTGAATTCGCTGGCGACCGGGACCACCGATGCGGATTATTTCACCTATACCATCACCGATGGTTTTGGCGGACAAGTTACCCAGTTTGTCGATGTCACCATCACCGGGGCCAACGATGCACCCAGCGTTGTCGCTGACAGCGGTGTGACCCGTGGTTCTCGGGTTCTGACGGTTGGGGCTGCCAATGGTGTGTTGAGCAATGACAGCGATGTGGATACGGGCGACATCCTCAGCGTCACACCGTTTACGGGCCTCAGCGCCCAAGGGGCCAGCGTTACCCTTAATTCAGACGGTAGCTATACTTATGATGCGACCGCTGTGGCTACGCTGAACAATCTGGTCAGTGGCGTCACGAAAGTTGATACCTTTACGTATAGCGTTTCCGACGGCAACGGCGGCACCGGAACGGCGACGGTGACGGTGAATGTGTCGGGCAGTACGATCATTGTCACGGGAACGCAAACGGTTTATTTGGTCGCGGCTTCCGATGATCTTATCATCGGCGGGGCGGGCGATGAGACGATTACGTTCAGCGGATCCGCCGAGGCGGGGGATCGTTTCAGTGGTGAAGTTGGCAACGACACCTTGATTTTGGACGGCGGATCGCAAGTCGATCAAGTGGTGTTGAGCGGTACGGTTACGGCGGGTGATAGCTATACGGTTGATGTTAACGGAACGGCTGTGATGGTGGTGGCGGTTGCCACAGACACGCTGTCCACCATACGTGCCAATTTGATCGCGGCCATCAATGGCGACGCGGCGCTGGGGCAAATCGTCACGGCAAGCACAGCCACCCAAGCCGGAACCTTTACCTTAAAAGGCGACGTGGGTGGTTTGGCTTTGACCACCACGCTAACGACCACAGTTATGGGGGCCGCCACACTCACCACCACGCAAGCCGCATCGGGCAACGTGTTGACGGTGCAAGACACAGAAATCGTTACGGGCGGGGCCGGGACTGATACCCTGACGCTGACCGACGTCGGCAACAAAATTACCACCACAGCGGTTGAATCCATTATCGGCGGCGCTGGCAATGATACCATCAGTGCCACCGGAACCACGGTTGTCACCATCGACGGCGGCCTTGGCGATGATGTAATTTCTGGCGGCACGGGTGCCGATACGCTGATCGGCGGCGGCGGCGTGGATACCATCAGTTACGTTGATGATGCGGCGGGCGTGACGGTAAGCTTGTTGGGCGGCACCGCAACCGATGGGGCCGGATCAACCGATACGATTTCTGGTTTTGAGAACATTTTTGGCTCCGCCTCCGCAGACACCCTGACGGGTGATGCAGGTGATAACTTCATCAGCGGCGGCGCGGGTTTAGATACCTTAGACGGCGGTGCAGGTATTCACGACGTTATCGATTATCGCAATGATATCGCGGGCGTTACCGTTGACCTTGCCGGTCCGGCAACGGACGGTTGGGGCAATGTTGAAACCCTTGTGGGCTTTGAACAAGTTTTTGGTTCCGCCTTTAATGACACGATGACGGGCACGGCGGCGACGACCCATGCCGAACTGTTCCAAGGCGGAGACGGTATCGATACCGTCAGTGGTGGCGGTGGTCAGGATGTCCTCAGTTTCTCTACGGGCCAAGAAACCCTAGGTGTGGTGGCAAACCTAAAAACAGGCGTTGTCGAAAATGACGGCTTTGGCAATGCCGAAACATTTACGGGCATTGAACAAATTAGGGGCTCAGCACTTGCCGACACCCTCACGGGTAGTGATCTCGGCGATGTCCTAATCGGTAATTTGGGCAACGATATCCTCAATGGTGGTCTGGGCGGTGATGTCTTGAGCGGCGGAGCAGGTCATGACTTCATCGATGGCGGTGCGGGTACGGATACGGCGAAATTTACGGGTGCTTTGGCTGATTATAACTTCTCCGCCTCGGGTGCTAGTCTGATTGTCGAAGATATGCGCGCCGGATCACCAGACGGTATCGACACGATCACCAACGTTGAAAACTTAGGCTTTAGCGACGTCACCGTGGGTGTCAATGTCACCGTTGCTCCGGATACCTTGGCTCCGCCCGTAAACGAAACTTATTATAACCCACAGGTCGTCGAATTGGCTGGCGGCACCTCAGTCGCGGTTTTCCACGAAAATTATTACACCGCGATGCCAGCCGTGAACCAATCTAACGTTGCTGTGCAGCATTACGATGTTGGTGGCAATCCAGTGGGTGCGCCCATTGCCTTGACGACCTCGACCAACGGGGGGTGGGTGGATTATTCCCCAACGGTGACGGCATTGACGGGGGGCAGTTATGCCGTTGCATGGACGGAAGCTTCCTTCACCAAGGTCCAAACGTTTGCCGCCGACGGAACGTCGACCAGCAACGTTCAGAGCCTGAGCGCTGCGACAACGAATTCTTCTCCGGGTCTTGATGCTTTGCCAAACGGTGGCTTTGTCTTGGCGTGGACGGCCAATGCGACAACGCCTGTAGTTCTCAATCAGATCGTTTCACAAACGTTTGATGCCGCTGGGAATTCGACCAGTGCGATGAAAATCTTAGACGTCGTTGCCCTTTCAAATGTTCTCAATACGCCCGTCGTGGCAACGGCGGATGGCGGTTATGCGATCACCTATACGGAACCGTCCGTGGGCAGCGGAATCGGGGTCGCCAAACTGCAAAGCTATGACGCAACCGGAGCCCCTAAAACGGCTGCGGTCTTAAGTGATGCGGCGGCTGGCCAAGTATCTGAAACCTCACACGCGGTTTTGGCGGGTGGCGATGTTATGACCGTGTGGGGTGTTTATACTGCGAATGGCAGCTCCGTTTTCGGCCGCGTGGTCAGCTCGACAGGAACCGTTGGCCCGGTGCAGACTCTTGTGGCCACGGCCCTAAACTATTTGCCCGTTATAGAATCCTTGGTGGGTGGCGGTGCTATCGTAGCGTGGACCGCTTCTGATAACTCCATCCATGCCCAACGCTTTACCGATGCGGGTGTTGCCAATGGGGCTGAGATTACCGTCCCCGGCAGCGTTGGCAGCGTTGAAGACATCATGACCCTCGCCGATGGTGGCTATCAGATCACCTGGGCTAACGCAGGAACCATCGTATCTCAAGAATTCAACGCCCAAGACGCCCTGGTTGGGTCGGCAAGCCTGGTCGGATCGGCTGGCGCAGACGTTTTGAATATTGACGGCGGTTTTGATAGCATCGACGGTGGCGCGGGTGCCGACACCGTCAACTTTGGCGATGGTAGCAACACCACGTTCCTCAGCAATGTTGAAACCGTTGTTGGCGGTCTTGGCCTTGATGTGGTTAAACTTTCGGACGCTGGCAATACGATTACCACCACAAACGTTGAAGATATCACGGGCGGCGCCGGAGCAGATGCGATTACCGCGACTGGGGCCACCGCCGTCCATATGGATGGTCAGAGCGGCAACGATACGTTGGTTGGCAGTACGGGTGCGGATGGTTTCATCGGTGGTGTAGGTGCCGACACGCTCACCGGCGGCGCGGGTGGTGATGCGTTTGTTTACACATCCGCAGCAGATTCTACCGTCGCCGCCATGGATACCGTCACCGACTTCAACCCCGCAGGCGGCGACCAAGTGGTGTTCAAAGGTATGGGCGGCATGGATGTGCAGCCTGGGTCTTATGCATATACGACCAGTGTGGCCGCCACCGTCGCGAATATTGCCGCCGATTCTTTGATGAAAGACACGGTGGTATTCTTTAACGATGGCATTGATGGCTATTATTATGTCAACGGAGCCGGAACAGCGAACTCCACCAATTTCGACGCCAGCTTGGTTAAGCTTGCTGGAATCACGACCCAGCCGCCTGTCACCAGTTTGGTCGGCGCGGCTCCGGTGAACGATGCGCCGATGTTAATGGTTAACCCTGTTGATGCCCTAACCTTTGACGGTGTGAACGATATTCTAACCTTGCCAGCAGCCGGACCGACGTTCGGCGGCGCGAGTGATTTCACCATCGGCATGTGGATCAATCCAACAGCCGGGGTTGGGTCGACACTGTTGAAACAAACGGCACTCACGGGGCAACTGGCAATTGCCGCTAGTCTTGGTGCGAATGGTGCGTTGAGCTTTGGCTTGGCTAAGGAAAGTGTCGCTTGGGATTATGCCCCCGCATCCCCCGCCAGCACGGTGGCCTTTGACAGCTGGTCTTATCTCACCTTCGTCAAGAGCGGCGGCAACATTTCAGGTTATGTCAATGGAACGCAGGTTATCGGTCCCCATGCCCTGACCGCCACGACAGCCGGATCAACCATGTCAACCGGCGGCCTTATGTTCGGCTATGAGCCTTGGAACAATTCAAGTTTCTTTAAAGGCCAGCTGTCTGAATTTCAGGTGTTCAACAGTGCCCTTTCGGGTGCGGATATTTCAGGTCTTGCCAACGGTGCATTGGCGGCGAACGATGCGGGCTTAACCGGACTGCAAGCCCTCTATCAAGTGGATGCGACCAGCGGTACAACCCTGGTGGATGCGTCTGTAAATACCAACAATATCACTTTCACCGGGGCCGCAGGCAATCCGGTGTTGAGTGGCGCGCTTGAAGACACCGTCCTCAATGGAACATTGACGGCGAAGGATGCGGAAGGCGATGCGCTAACTTACGGCTTAGCCACCGATGGACAGAACGGTTCAGTCGCGATTGACCCCGCGACCGGGAATTGGAACTATACACCAAACCCCAATGTGAGCGGCCCTGACAGCTTTACCGTCCAAGTTACCGACGCCGTAGGGGCCGTCACCACGCAAGTTGTTAACGTTGATGTGAAACCCGTCAACGATGCCTCCGTTGTGACCAGCATAACCGCACAGAGCGGAACCTTTACCGAAGGCACCGGGCCGTTGGTGGTGGATGCGGGCCTTACCATTTCCGATATCGACAGTGCCAATCTTACCAGCGCCACCGTTAGTATTTCAGGGAACTTCGCTTCGACCGAAGACGTGTTGGTCTTTACCGATACGGCCTCCATCACCGGAACTTGGGATGTGAGAGGCGGAACGTTGACGCTGAGTGGGTCCGATACGCTCGCCAATTATCAAGCCGCGCTCCGTTCTGTGACCTATGACAACACCAGCCTTAATCCAAGCATCCTGACGCGGTCCATCGACTTCACGGTCAATGATGGCGTGGTGAACAGTGCCGTGCATTCCAAAGCCATCGCCGTGACGGCGGTGAACGATGCGCCGATTGTTCAAGGCGTTTCTGCGCTTAATGGCTTTATGCAGTTTGATGGGGTGAATGATAGCGTCACCATCGCCAACAGCACGACCACAGACCCAACCACAGCTCTCTCGTTGGGGGTTTGGATCAATTCGGCTGCAACGGCGGATTATTCATCTTTGATGGACAACACGTCGACGGCTGACAATCGCGCTGGGTGGAGCTTTGGCTTTGATGTGGGCGGCAAAATCAGAGCCGACCTGATTAAAAATATAGACGCGCAGATACCTGCCAATACAGATTATATGGTCGCCAAAGGCTCGACCAATGTGCTGGATGGGGCTTGGCATTATGTTTCGGTAAGCTATGACAACACGAATGCACCCGTCCTGTATGTGGACGGTGTGGCTGAAACCACGACGTTGAGTTGGGGCGGAACGGTTAACACCACGTCCGCCACGGCGGGCTATCTGCAAACGGGTCAAGGCGACCTGACCTTAGGCTTCGAGCCAAGTGCGTCGACCAGCCATTTCACGGGTCAAATGGCAAATGCCAGCGTTTGGGATTCAGCTCGCACAACAACTGAAATTCAATCTGATATGAGTGGCGAAACGACGGGTTCTGCGCCAACCCATATTATTCAAACAGGCGATGCTTTGGGGGCGATTGCGACGGCTAATGGTACAACGGTCGCAGATTTGATGAGTCTCAATCCTCAAATTGTAGATGCGAATCTAATATACGCTGGAGACGTGATTAACCTGCCATCACCTTTGTTTGGGCATTGGCCGTTGGATAACGTGAGTGCCACGGGCACCACGGCGGACCTTTCAACCAACGGTGCGACGTCCACGCTGGGTAACGGCACCGCTGGCACAGAACCGTTGATTGTTCCTACCAAAGGTCAGGCTTTGACGTTAGACGGTGTGGACGATTATGTTGATGTTGGAACGATTTCAGGTATTGCCGGGGCATATTCTGTTGAGGCATGGGTGAATATTGCCGCATACAACACTACGACCGCAGGCTTTGGTAAGATTATTGATTTTGGACAAGGCGCAGCGAACAATAATATCGGCATGAGTTTGTATTCTACGACAGGTCAAATTCAATTTTATAACGTTGAAGGCGTAACGACGACGGCCCTTGTGACAAACTCTCAAATTGCTTTGAATGAGTGGGTGCATGTTGCGGCGGTTAATCATGCTGATGGAACAGCCACCATTTATTTCAATGGTGTTGCCCAAACGGTTACGGGGAATACTGCGGACTTTGGTGTTGCCTCCAATGTGAGCCGAACTTCAAGCTTCATCGGAGGAAGTAATTGGGCCGCTGACGATACGCTAGACGCCACAATATCAGATGTGCAGGTTTGGAATACCGCGCGCACGGCTCAAGACATTCAATCCGATATGGCGGGCAATCTGAACAATACTACGGGGCTTGTCGGTCATTGGCCGCTGGCGGATGGGGCTGGCACAACGGTTGCTGACATGTCGGGCCATGGATTAAACGGCACCATTACGGGTATGACGGCGGGTTCTGAAACTTGGGTCACTACCGTACCTAATGTTTCGGGGCCGAATATTTCTGTCACCGAAGACCAACCTTATCACGATCAGCTTATCGCTTCTGACCCTGAAGGCACGGCGTTGACCTTTAGCGTTGTCGCTGGCACGGAACCCGCCAAAGGCACGGTCACGTTTGATGCCGCCAACGATGGTCACTTTACCTATACGCCGAATGCGAATGTGAGCGGTTCCGATGCCTTCACGGTTAAAGTTGTTGATGCCCAAGGGCTGGTGACGACCAAGGCCATGACCGTTGATATTGCCCCGGTGAATGATGCCCCGATCGTGACGAACGTCGCCAACGGGCAGAGCTTGGCCTTTGATGGGGTCAATGATTTTGTGTCTCTGGGAACCACAGACAACCCTGGCGCAAACGATTTCACCATTGAAATGTGGGTCACGACCGATACCATAACCGGGTCGCAAGTTCTCTTTGGCAAAGACCAATCGGGTTCAGGTGCGGAACAGTTCCGCATTGGTATGACCGCTGGTGTCCTTCACGTTTACTTGGCTGGAGGCACCCCGCCGCACAGCGTGGTGTTGACCGACACAACCGCATTGACGATTGGCCAACCCACCCATATTGCACTTACCAGGTCCGGCACGGATCATGTTCTTTACGTGAATGGTGTTGTCGCCGTTTCAGGTGCGTCTACCGCCACGGTTGATATCTCCGCCAATACTCACGACATGCGCATTGGCGGTCAAACGGCAGCGGATGGTGTGTCTCTGAATGCGCCTTTCAACGGTGCGATTTCGGATGTGCGGTTGTGGAATGTGGCGCGCTCTGGGACCGACATTCAAACGGCACAGACCGCAACTTTGACCGGCACCGAAACCGGGCTGGTTGGCGCATGGCCTTTGGACGGCGTTGACTTAACCACCGGGACCACAGCGAACTTAGTTACAGGCGGTGCCACCGGAACTCTGGGCGGGGCCACGCTTGGCGATACGGCTGAACCCATTGTTGCCAATACGATCCACGCCGTCGAAGACACGGCCTTTAGCGGCAAAATCAATGCCTTTGATGTTGAAGGCGGAACCTTATCGTTTGCCACCGCCACGAGCGGTGCTCCGGCCAAAGGTACGGTTACGGTCGATGCGGTCACGGGTGACTTTACCTATACGCCGACCACCAACGCCAATGGTGCGGATAGCTTCACCGTTGACGTATCCGACGGCCAAGGCGGCATCACGGCGCAAGTCATTAACGTTAATATTAAGCCCACAAACGATGCACCGACGCTAACGGCATCCGGTCAACCTGGAACCGGGTATACGACCACAGCACTTGGTGTTTCGGACGTAGGTAAGGCGATTGTCATCCAACCAGATGGCAAGTACGTCGTCGCGGGTATTGCCCAATTCGCGGCCACAAGCAATGACTTAGCGCTGGTTCGCTATAATGTAGACGGCAGCTTAGACACGACCTTTGGCACGGGCGGCTCAACCGTTACGGCTCTGGCTGTAGGTGTATCCCGTGATGAAGTCCAAGACATGGTTTTGTTGTCGGATGGTAAGTTTTTGCTTAGTGGAGCGACCAATGCTCCGGGCGGCTGGCAAACATTTGTTACCCGCTATAATGCAGACGGCACTTTAGACACGACCTTTGGTACCTCTGGGACCAACTTTTGGCCCGTTGGCAGCGGCACAGGAATAGCGCTGCATGCCGATGGAAAATTTGTTGTTTCCTCCAGTGCCGCGACCATCACCCAATTCAACGCAGACGGCACCTTAGACACCACCTTTAATCCAAATGGTGCGACACCAGGGTCCATGCTTATTGCGGGATCTGGGGTCAATACCCCTGGCTATGATATTGAAATAGATAGCAGCGGAAATATCATTATTGTCGGGTTCGACGGGATAAATACATCAAGTTATCAAATTTTTGCCGCAAAAGTCAGCAAAACGGGTGTTCTGGACACAACGTTTAGCGCCGATGGCAAAGTTTTCATGCCCGTTAGCGCGGGCGCTTGGGATCAAGGGCAAAATGTTGCCATACAATCGGATGGCAAAATTGTTATCTCCGGCGACTCACTCATCAACGGACAATGGGACTTTAACGTTGCTCGCTTTAATACCGATGGCACGTTAGATTTGACCTTTAACTCCACGGGTCATGCAACGGCCCCGTTCGGCGCTGGTAATGATCAGTCCAGTGGCTTGACCATTCAGCCCGATGGAAAAATTCTCCTAGCAGGTACCTCCGCAAGCAATTTTGCTCTGGTTCGCTATAATACCGATGGTTCGCTGGATACAACCTTTGACACAGACGGTATGTTGGTGTTGCCAATCGGCACTGGCGTCGAATTTGCTCATGATGTGATCGTTCAAGCCGATGGTAAAATTCTCATCACGGGTAATTCCGCTGTCACAGGACAAACAGTAGCCTTCACCTTCGCCCGTTTGAATTCAGACGGCAGCCTGGATACGACCTTTAACGCGCCGCAAACGTTAGAAGACGCGGTCGCCACCGGCACTTTGACGGGGGTTGATCTGGATGGCAATACGCTCACGTACAGCAAAGTCAGCGATGGTCAAAACGGCACCGTGACTGTAAATGCGACGACCGGGGATTGGGCCTATACGCCGACCGCCAACTTTAACGGCCCCGATAGCTTTACCGTCAAAGTCGATGATGGCTTTGGGGGCGTGGTGAGCAAGGTTGTCAACGTCAACATTGTTCCCGTTAACGATGCTCCGATCGCAACGACAGATGCTTTGGCGGCGGTGCAGGACACCGTTGCGACCTATTCGGTTGACGCTTTGCTGGCCAACGATACCGACCCCGAAGGCAACACCCTTTCGATCACGGCGGTGACAGCCGTATCGGGAGGCACGGTCACGCTGTTGAATGGTGAAATTACCTTCACACCAACAGCGGCCTTCTCAGGCGCGGCCAGCTTTACCTATACGCTCAGCGATGGCACCAACACGACCACAGGCACCGCGAACGTCACGGTCGAAGCCTTTAACGTTGTGACCGGAACTTTGGCGACGGGCGAAACGTTAACGGGTACGGCCGGAGCCGACAAAATAACGGGCCTGGCTGGTAATGATACCCTAACCGGCGATTGGGGTTACGATGTTCTTGACGGCGGCGCGGGTAATGATTCGATTCATAGTCTCGCTGGCGGCGGCTTGTTCACAGGTGGTGCGGGTGATGACAGCATCCAGGGCGATCAGTCCCTCACGCGAAGTGGCGTAACAGGTCAGGTCATCGACACGGCGGTGTATACGGGTGTGTTTGCGGATTATAGCATCACCCGAAATGCCAACCTGACCTATACGGTTACGGACAATCGTGCGGGTTCCCCGGACGGCACGGATACGCTGACGTATATTGAAAAACTGCAGTTTGGTGATGGCTCGACCTATGATTTGGGCCGCAATGTGTGGCTTGCTAATGTCGCCAATACGGTTTCAGGTACCGCCAACAACGACACCATCCGTGGCGGCAACCTAGCGGACACGATCAACGGTTTGGCTGGCGATGATGTGATTACCGGTGATTGGGGCTTTGACACCATTGACGGTGGTGCGGGTAATGATGCGATTAAGAGTGTTGCTGAGGGCGGCTTGTTCACAGGTGGTGCGGGCAATGACAGCATCCAGGGCGATCAGCATTTGACGCGCGGGACCGCGACGGTCATCGACACGGCTGTGTATTCTGGCGTGTTCAACGATTATGACATTCTCCAAAATACAGATTTGACGTATACGATTTCGGTCAAGGCCGGAGTGACGGGCAATTTGGACGGCACGGATACGCTGACGTATATTGAAAAACTGCAGTTTGGCGATGGCTCGATTTATGACTTAGGCTTGAACGTGTGGCTGGATAATGTTGCCAATACGGTTTCGGGTACCGCCAACAACGACACCATCCGTGGCGGCAGCCTAGCGGACACGATCAACGGTTTGGCTGGCGATGATGTGATTTCCGGTGGTTGGGGCTTTGACACCATTGACGGCGGCGCGGGTAATGATGCGATTAAGAGTGTTGCTGAGGGCGGCTTGTTCACAGGTGGTGCGGGCAATGACAGCATCCAGGGCGATCAGCATTTGACGCGCGGGACCGCGACGGTCATCGACACGGCTGTGTATTCTGGCGTGTTCAACGATTATGACATTCTCCAAAATACAGATTTGACGTATACGATTTCGGTCAAGGCCGGAGTGACGGGCAATTTGGACGGCACGGATACGCTGACGTATATTGAAAAACTGCAGTTTGGCGATGGCTCGATTTATGACTTAGGCTTGAACGTGTGGCTGGATAATGTTGCCAATACGGTTTCGGGTACAACCAACAACGACACCATCCGTGGCGGCAGCCTAGCGGACACGATCAACGGTTTGGCTGGCGATGATGTGATTTCTGGTGGTTGGGGCTTTGACACCATTGACGGCGGCGCGGGTAATGATGCGATTAAGAGTGTTGCTGAGGGCGGCTTGTTCACAGGTGGTGCGGGCAATGACAGCATCCAGGGCGATCAGAATTTGACGCGCGGGACCGCGACGGTCATCGACACGGCTGTGTATACGGGTGTGTTCAGCGATTACGCGATCACCAGAAATGCGGACCTGACCTATACAGTTACGGACAATCGTGCGGGTTCCCCGGACGGCACAGATACGCTGACGTATATTGAAAAGCTGCAGTTCGGCGATGGTTCGGTTTATGACTTAGGCCTGAACGTGTGGCTTGCTAATGTTGCCAATACGGTTTCGGGTACCGCCAACAACGACACCATCCGTGGCGGCAACCTAGCGGACACCCTGAACGGTTTGGCTGGCGATGATGTGATTACCAGTGATTGGGGCTTTGACACCATTGACGGTGGTGCGGGCAACGATACGATTAAGAGTGTTGCTGAGGGCGGCTTGTTCACAGGTGGTGCGGGTGATGATAGCATCCAGGGCGATCAGAATTTGACGCGCGGGACCGCGACGGTCATCGACACAGCCGTGTATACGGGTGTGTTCAGCGATTATACGATCACCCGAAATGCGGACCTGACCTATACGGTTACGGACAATCGTGCGGGTTCCCCGGACGGCACAGATACGCTGACGTATATTGAAAAGCTGCAGTTTGGCGATGGCTCGATTTATGACTTAGGCCTGAACGTGTGGCTGGATAATGTTGCCAATACGGTTTCAGGTGCCGCCAACAACGACACCATTCGCGGTAACGATCAAGCCGATACATTGAATGGTCTGGCTGGCGACGATGCCATTTACGGCGGATGGGGAAATGACATTATCACTGGCGGTGCGGGTGCGGATACGCTCAGCGGCGGCAATGATGCCGATACCTTCAAGTACACCTCTGCCACCGACTCCTTTGGCCCGACCAACATGGACACCATCACCGACTTCGTCAGTGGTGCGGACAAAGTCGAATTCACGGGCATGACGGGTGTCGGTTATGACGCGGCGGCGCCCTGGACCTTTACCACCGATGTGGCGACCACGGCGGGGGACATCTTTACCACGGCCGCAGCCAACACCGTGCAGTTCTTCACCGATGGTACGGACGGTTATCTGGCGGTGAAGGGGGCGGGTACCGGGACCAGTTTCGATCAGACCTTCATCAAACTGCAAGGCGTGACAACGGCCCCGCTTGCAACAGACATGACAGGCGTGGTTGCCAACACGGCCCCAACCGTCCAAGGCGTGAATGCGCTGGATGGCTTTATGCAGTTTGATGGGGTGAATGATTTTGTTGCTATTACGGGGGCTCCGGCGGCGATGACCGCCGTGACCTACGAAGCGTGGATTAACCCCGATGCGGTTGGTGCGCACAACAGCATTGTTTCCAAGGGGGTTGGCACAAACCTAACGACGTTCAACTTGTGGACGGACGGCACTCTGGCGTTTAGAAACAATTTGACGTGGACCAACAGCACATCAGTCTTGTCGACGAACGCCTGGACTCATGTGGCTGTGACGGACGATGGAACGAACGTTAAGTTCTATATCAATGGTCAATTGGATGCGACCACGGCATCGACGGGCACCATTTCATCTGCAACAACCATTGCCATTGGTAACCAAAACAGCACAGGTGTCGTCGATACTCCAAGTGGTACGCCTGCCATTCAAAATCCATTCGGCGGGGATATCGCCGATGTGCGGATGTGGTCCACGGCACTTACCGCAACAGACATTGCCGCCAATATGCATCAAACCGTAGCCAGTACGGCAACAGGACTTGCAGGTTACTGGCCATTGGATAACAGCTACAGCACCAACGGCACCACGTTCCTGACCGAAGATATGTCGGCCAATGGCGCGAATGCGACGCTGGGCAATGGCACGGCGGGTACAGAGCCGCTGCTGGTCACCTCTAATGGCCAGGCTTTGGCGTTTGATGGAATCGATGACCTTGTCGTCGTTGCCAGCAATGCGGCTTTGGAAGTCACCAATGCATTCACCATAGAAATGTGGTCGCAATCAACCGTATTAGCGAATGGCGAGCGCCACTTTTTGATTCAAGGTGGCAATTACAAATATTACATCGATACGTCTAATTCCGTGGGGGCTGGTGACCAGTTAGGGTTTGGTTCTACGACCTTAGGAGCTGGCTACCACGCTCCCATGACTGTGCCGGATACTGCCTGGCATCACATTACGTATTCATATGATGGAACAACTCTGCGTGGTTATATGGACGGTGTTGTCGCTTCCACTGCTGTTGTAGCGATTAATTTAGATTTGACGGCTAATTCCGCCGTAATTATAGGGGGGTCTGGCGGCGGTGTTAATCACCAAGGGGCCCTTGGTGATGTTCGGATTTGGACGGATGCACGCACGGCGGCTGAAATCAAAGTGGATATGGCGAACCAAGTTGCTGACGCGACAGGGCTTGCTGGTTACTGGCCGTTGGCGGATGGGGGCGGAACGACGGTTGCAGACATGTCCGGCAATGGCAATAACGGCACACTCACAGGGCAGACGGCGGGGGCTGAAACTTGGGTCAACACCTTGCCAACCGTCTTTGAATCCAGCATTTGGGTGCAGAACGGCCAAGTCTATAACGATCAAATTATTGCCACGGATGCCAATGGCGATGCGATGACCTTTAGCCTCAGCACCCAAGCCAGCAACGGCACGGTTGTGGTTAATGCGGATGGCTCATTCAGCTACACGCAAGGCGGATCCTTCTTCGGAACCGATAGCTTCGTTGTGGCGGTATCGGATGGAACCGCGAGCACGTTGCAAACCATCACCGTGAATGGCGATACGGTTGTTGGTACGGCGGGTAATGATACATTGGCTGGGTCGGCCAGCAATGACACCTTTGTCGTGACAGCGGGAACGGACACGATCACCACCAACGGCGGGTTGGATAAACTCGTTGTTACGACCGCGTCTGGATTGGAGCTTGTTGACGGACTGATCGATACCGTTTCGGGCAACCTGACGCTGACGTTCAACGACAACTTGGGCGCCGTTTCGACAACGACCATCACGGGCCACTTAACCACCCCCCTAACAAGCATTTTCTTTGATGCCAATGCGGACGGTGTCATCGACGCCGCGACGGAAACGTTTAAGGTCGCCACCACGACAACAGCGGGTACGGCTGATAATTGGTTGATTGCTGGTACAACGACGAACGCAGTGGCCGGGAACGATACGTTGACGGGCGGTGCGGGCAACGACGTTTTGGCGGGTGGTGCGGGCAACGATACCCTTACCGGCGGTGCGGGCGATAATATTATGTTGGGCGGCGCGGGCAACGATACCATCATCACAGGTGGCGGCGGTTTCGATAGCATCAACACAGGTGTTGGCACCGATACGATCAACTTCGGCGGCGCGACCTTTATCGATATCGAACTCGATTACATTGATTTGAATGCAGGCATTGTTGCCGACTTCACCAACTTGAATTTAGCAACCAGCGGCGCTTCGGTGGACAAGGGCGCGAATGGTGCGGATTCCTTTATCAACACCTCCGCTGTCAATTGGACCAATAGCACCGTCAGTGTGATGGGGACCGACTTCGCGGATCTTTTCACCGCCGACTGGACGAACGCCAATGGCTCTTACATCTTCGAAGGCGGCCTGGGCAATGACTTCTTTATAAGCAATGGAAATACGGCGCTCAGCTATCGCGATGCCACAGGCGGCGTGGCTGTAGACTTAGGTAAAGGAGCCTATTCCTTAGATAACGTTGCACAAGTCGATACCCTTACCCTTTCCTCCGCAAATCTTGTGGCGGGTGGCGATTACATGATTGATATCAATAATGGTGTTAATATGGCTATCTACACGGCGGCGGCGGGCGAAACCCTGGATCAAGTGGTCGCTGGCTTGGTTGCGGCTGTGAACGCTTTGACCTGGCAGCCAGGTCTTCCCCTCGTACCGGTAAGCACGTCCGTTCAAGCGGTGGCGGGAACGGCGGGTACGGGTACACTTACCTTAACGGCCGACATCCCAGGTGTTTCCTTTGTTGTCTCCGGAGCCGAACCCAATATCAGTGCCATTGGCGTTGCGTCCGTTGCCGGTGTTTTGAACGACGGAGCCAGCGTTGGTGTGGATCTTATCGAAACCGCCTCAGGTGGCGTTAACAGAGTCTTCGGATCAAGTTTTGCCGATAACTTGCAAGGTGCCACGGGCAACTTCAATGAATCGTTCCGGGGTATGGCGGGGGCCGATATTATTGATGGGCAAGGCGGCACGGATCGGGTCGATTATAAAAATGCGACGACCGGGGTTATCGTGAACCTTGGCACGACAACGGAGTCCTTTAGCGGCGGATTGACCGTGGCGGCGGGTACAGCCCTGGACGGTTACGGCACCACCACGGCGACCAGCGCGCTCGATACCTTGAGCAACATCGAAAGCGTGCGGGGCTCGAACTTCAATGATTACATCTTTGGTTCGACCGTTGGCGGTGGCAAGCTGCAAGGGCTAAATGGACATGATGTTATCGTTGGTCATTCTTCGACGGGTATCGATACCCTTATCGGCGATGCTGGCAACGATACCTTGATTGGTGGTCTGGGTGAAAATAACCTCGACGGCGGCGCCGGTGATGACACCATCATGCTTGGCGGCGGACTTGATTATGTCACGGCCGGAACGGGCGTCGACACCTTTAATCTCAATGCCAACACGTTTGTTGATTTGACCCTTGATTATAGCAGCTTGAACGCGCCGATCATCGCCAGCCTGATCCTATCGGGAACGCCGACGGTCAACAAAGGCGCCAACGGCAGCGACAGCTTTATCAACATCGGCACGATTGATTGGAACACCAGTTGGGTCAAAGTGATTGGTACGTCGGGCAACGATAGCTTCACCAACACAGATGTGAACAGTGACATCGTGTTTGAAGGCGGTGCCGGTAACGATGCCTTTACCGGAAATGGATCAACCCGCGTCGATTACCGTGGGGCGGCGGCGGGTGTTAATGTCGCGCTCGACCAAGGCGCGCATTCTGCCGATGCCGTGGCGCAAGTGGATACAGTGACGCTGAGTGGTATTGTTGATGTTGGGGATACTTTCTACATCACAGTGGGCGCAACGACCGTTTCCTATGTCGCCATAGCAGCTGATACCTTTACATCTGTGCAAACGGCCCTGATTGCCCTGCTCAATAACAATGCCAACATCGCACCTGACGTTACGGCCGCTGCAAGCGGAACGAATAATATCACGTTAACCTCGACAGCACCGGGGAAGGCATTCCTTGCAACTGCTGGGCTGACCACTGATGTGAATGCCAACACGGTTACAACAAGCGCAACCACGACCGCAAATGTGGTCGGCACGTCAAACACAGGCCTTGATGAATTCGTCAGCGGCATCGGTCGTGTGGTCGGTTCGAGCTTTGCTGATACCTTGATTGGGTCCGCGACTTACACCGGCTTTGAAAGCTTCCGGGGTATGGCGGGTGCGGATTATATTGATGGTGGCGTGGGCCTTTCGGATCGCGCCGAATATTCCAACTCGACCACGGGCGTCGTTGTCAACTTGGGCACCACAGCAGAAACCCTCAGTGGCAATGCTGTTGCGGCAGGTCAAGCCTTGGATGGTCATGGCACAACAACGGCGACCAGCGCCTTGGATACCTTGGTCAATATTGAACAAATTCGTGGTTCTAACTTCGATGACTTTATCATTGGTTCCGATGTTGATAACGTCCTGCGCGGTGAAGCGGGCAACGATACGATTTCGGGCGGCCTGGGCAATGACACTATTCGCGGCGGTGCAGGTAACGATAGCTTAGACGGCGGCGCGGGTCTGGATACCGTAGATTATAGCACCTCAACAGGTGGCGTATCGGTTGATCTAACCAAAACGGTTTCGCAGGTGGTCAGTACCAGCCAAGGGTCAGACACCCTGGTCAACTTCGAAGCCATCATCGGTTCTGACTACGACGATACCCTAATCGGTAATGCCACCATCGGCACCACAATGACGGGTGGGCTTGGTACCGACATCATGACGGGCGGCACGGGTTCAGATACATACATCTTTGGTGCGGGCGATTCCGCTATTGGTGCTGGTCGGGATACCATCACCAATTTCGATGCGGGAACCAACCTCACGTCCGTTGATCAACTTGATTTGACGGGTATTATTACGGGCACGGCGTTCACCTACATGAGCGGTGGCTTCTTCACGGGCGTTTCAAATCAGGCAGTTTTTGATGATGCAACCCAGATATTGAGTATTGATTTTAACGCCGATGCCGCCATCGACTACCAAATTCATCTGCAAGGCGTGGCCGATGCCAACCTAGATATCAACGACTTTATTGTTCCGGTGGGTGGCATTGCCTAATCTATCGGTGATGAAAGTCTCGGCTTGATCTAAGTTATCTAAGGCCTTTTGCGACAACCCTTCGCCGACCTCTTCAAATTCATAGCCCGTAATGCCCAGCACGTAAGCCTGTGTTTTGGCTTTAAACAGGTCGCACGCCAAGCGCATCACGGCTTGGGGGGAAACGCTGTGGGTGGAAAAACTGATGGGGTTGCCGGGGTCAAGCGGATGAAAGAAAAACGGAGGCTGGTCATCCGTACCGCTGGATTTGGTGGCATCGGCGAAAATAACCATATCATATGCGGCCAGATCGTAGGCGTGTTCGATGTTCAACTGGTAGTCGATATCGATGTCGACCCCGGCCAAGGCGGCCTGTTCTAAACGCTTGGCAAGTGCTGGACCCAGGCCATCGTCATGGCGGCCTGGGTTGCCATAGCCGATCAACAATATGGATGCGGGCCGGGTTTCTACAGACACTGTGAACCCTGATCGACCAGGGTGCCATCGGCATCATAAAGTTCGATCACCAACGGCATTTGCCCAAGCGCATGGGTGGCGCACGATAAGCAGGGGTCATAGGCGCGAATGGCGACCTCGACGTGGTTGAGCATCCCTTCGGTGATTTTTGCTTGCCCGGAAATGAATTTTTTTGCCACCATAGCAATGGCTCGGTTCATGGCTTCGTTGTTGTGGGTGGTTGATACGATCAGGTTGCAGTACTGAACTTGATCGTTTTCATCAATTTTGTAGTGGTGGATCAGGTTGCCGCGCGGGGCTTCGATGACGCCGATGCCTTCCAATTGGCGCTCGCCCTTAACCACCAGGTCCGTGCCTTGTAGGTCATCATCATGGATCAGCTCTTGGATTTTTTCGACGCAATGTAAGACCTCGATCATCCGCGCCCAGTGGTTGGCCAAGGTCGTTTGATTTGGCTTGCCGCCCGTGATGGCTTTGAGCTCTTTGAGGGCGGCGTTGGCAAGGGGTGTGTCGATGGAACTGGCCGTGTTCATCCGCGCCAACGGCCCGACCCGGTACCAACCATCTAACGCGCCCAAATCTTTGATGAACGGAAACTTCATGTACGACCACGAACGCACGTCTTCGACCAATAAATCAGTATATTGGCGATAATCGACCTGATCGAAAATGGATTCGCCCTTGGCATTTATGGCGCGCATGTTGCCATGATACAAATCAAAGCCGCCGTCTTCGCCCACCAACGACATATGGTTGGACGGAAAGGCCCCAAAATCATTCACATAAACTAGGTTATCCAGAGTGTAATCTTTGGCCAGTGTCAGCGCCCCCTTCGCCCATTCGATCATCTGGTCGATGTCTTTGAGCAGTTTGTCGCGTTCTTCAAGGCTAAGATTTTTGTTGATGCCCCCCGGTATGGCCCCGGTGCCGTGAATTTTCTTGCCTGCCGTCATCTGGATGATGTCTTGGCCGTATTTGCGCATCATCACGGCTTGGACGGCCAATTCTGGAAATTCTTTGATGATGCCAAAAATGTTGCGGTTTTCCACGGGCGAGCCAAAGCCAAACAATATATCGGGGGAGCACAGGTGAAAAAAGTGCAGGACGTGGCTTTGCATAACCTGTCCATAGTGCATCAAACGGCGCATTTTTTCCGCCGTGGGGGTCAGCGTGTGCGCGCCGACGATTTGGTCCATGGCCTTGGCGGCGGCTAAGTGGTGACTGACCGGACAGATACCGCACAGGCGTTGCACAATGACCGGAACTTCCCACAGCAAACGGCCTTGGATAAACCGTTCAAACCCGCGAAATTCAACGATGTGCAAACGGGCATCGTGAACCGTGTTGTCTTGGTCCAGATGAATGGTCACCTTGCCATGACCTTCAACCCGCGTCAGCGGCGATATTTCAACGATTCTACGTTTGGCCATTGTCTGTCTCGCTCTGCTTCAATCGTATTTAATAATATCAGGGGGCAGGTTGATGGGTTCCCCCGCCAGCAACGCCGTCAACGTCTGCCACAACACATCGGCGGACGGCGGGCAGCCGGGAATTTGGTAATCAATTTTGACCACTTCTGAACAGCAATAAACCGAGTCCAAAATCAACGGCAAGGCCGGGTCGTTGGGGATTTGGTGACTTTTATTTTGGGTGTAGGGACTGGAAATATAGGCTTCATCAAAGCAGTCTTTTAAGGGGTCATCGGAATGCATGATGGCGTTGCGCATGACCGGAAGCCCGCCCATAATCGCGCACTGACCGACCGCCACCAACACGTCGCAGTTTTGCCTAAATTCTTGCAAAACGCGGACGTTTTCTTCATTGCAACAGCCGCCTTCAATCAGCCCAATGTCGCACCGGGCCGTGAATTTTTTCAGATCGTTAAACGGTGAACGATCAAAATCCACCAGCTTGACCAGTTCCAAGATGCGCTCGTCTATGTCCAACAGCGACATATGACAGCCAAAGCACCCGGCCAAAGAGGTTGTCGCCAGACGCTTTTTGTGTGGAGCGTCAATCATCGGATTTCTCCTCGATGTTTTGTCCTATGACGGCAATATCGAATTCACGTTTGCCGATGGGGACGCTAAACCCAACGCCTTTGCGAATGATGCAACCCACCGGGCAGATATCGGGGCCGATCGCTTTGTCGGTGATAGAGACATTGGTGGCGGCGAGGTTGTCGCCATTGACGCCAACGCTGCGGTTGATGCCGCGTCCGACATAGCCAAACACGCCTTTGCCATCAATATCTTGTGAGGCCCGGATGCACCGTCCACAGCGGATACAGCGGTTGGTGTCCAGCGCAATGTCGGGATGGCTGGCATCTAACGAACGCACGGGTTGCAAGTAGGGGAATTTGGTGGCCTCGGTGATGCTCAAACGGTACGCCATGGCTTGCAGTTCGCAATTACCGCTGGCCTCGCAAATGGGGCATAGGTGATTGCCTTCGTGAAACAACATGCGCACCAAATCGCGACGCAAGTCCAAGATTTCATCGGTTTCGCTTTCCACAGCAAGTCCGTTTTCGGCGGGTTGGGTGCAGCTTGATGTGGTGCGCCCGTTGACCTTGACCGTACAGACCCGGCAACTGCCCTGATGGCGCAAGCCTTCCACGTCACACAGCCGGGGGATATAAATGCCCGCATCGTCGGCGGCCTGCATGATGGTTTGACCCGGTTTGGCGGAGACGGTTGTGCCGTCAATGGTGAAGGAGATAGGGATATTGTCCATGGCTATTCTCCTTCCTCGAAATCCGGGTCGTAAATATAAGACCGATGTTTAGCCAGACGCCGGGAGGCTTCTAAGGCGTCTTGAATGTTGAAGTTGGTGTCCAAACCGTCCTCACTTTCGTTGACCAGAGCCGAGAAAATCAGGGGGAAGTTTTGTAAGCTGGACAGCACAGGATTGGGCGAGGTTTGACCCAATCCACAGCGGCTGGTTTTGATGATGGTGTTGCTGAGTTCCTTCAAGTATTCAATATCGGCGGGAACCGCATGACCAGAGCGTATTTTGCCAATGCGTTCTTTCAAAAAAACGTTTCCGACCCGGCATGGGGTGCAAAAGCCACAGCTTTCTTCGACAAAAAAGCCCAAGAAATAATCGACAATTTCCAAGATGTTGCGTTTGCTGGAAAACATCATGATCGACCCCCCGGTGGGCAGGTCCTCAAAGCAAATTTTGCGGTGAAATCCATTGCGTCCAATCAGTTGCCCGCTGGGTCCACCGACTTGCACCGCTGCCACGTCTTGGGCGCCCGCTAAGTCCATCAACTCTTGAACGGTGATGCCGTAAGGTAGCTCAAAAATGCCTGGTTTGTCACAATCTCCACAAACGCTGAGCAGTTTGGTGCCGTGGCTTTCGGGCGTGCCAATGGTCTGAAACCACTTGGCCCCTAAGTCCATAATCCGTGCCACATGGCAGAATGTTTCGACGTTGTTGACGATGGTTGGATGGCCCAAATATCCTTTTTCGGCCGGGAAGGGCGGTCTGGTTTTGGGTTCTCCGGGCAAGCCCTCGCAGGAACTGATCAAGGCACTTTCTTCGCCGCAAATATAGGCCCCGGCCCCCAACTGGATGCGGACGTCAAAGTCAAAGCCCTGAACGCCGCCGATGTTTTTGCCCAACATGCCTTGGCTGCGGTGTGTTTCTAGCACGTGTTCTAACCACGGCTTTAAATAGACATATTCACCGCGCAGATAAATAAGACCGTGCGCCGCCCCAATGGCACGCGCCGCGATGGTCATGCCTTCGATCAACAGGTGCGGTCGTTCCGTCAACAGCACCCGGTCCTTAAACGTTCCCGGTTCGCCTTCGTCGGCGTTGCAAAAAACGTAGCGTTCTTCATCAAGTGTGGCGGCGGCGAAGCCCCATTTGCGCCCAGTTAAAAATCCAGCGCCACCACAGCCGCGCAGCCCTGATGTGGTGACCTCTTCGATGATGGTCGCGGGCTCAATTGAAAGAGCTTTGTTGAGGCCCTGGTTGTCTTTCACGTCACAGAGCAGACTGTCGCCTTTGATTTGAATGTTGTTGTGGACCTGAGAACGGATCAGGTCGTGGGCGTTGTTGCCATCGCCAAATTCTTCAGACAGGTCGCACGGGGCGGTGCCCGCTTTCAACAGTTCAATACAGTTGCGGATCTTGTCTTGCGTGAGGTTGGTCAAAATGACACCGTTGACCATGGCCGCCGGGGCTTGGTCGCTCATACCGATGCAGGGTGCGTGGTCTAACGAAAATTCGCCGTCTGGTGTTGTTTCGCCAAAATCAACGCCCAGTTCTTCTTCCAGAGCCTTGGCGATTTTTTTGAAACCAGCGTGGCGGTCAATGATGTCATCGCAAAGATAAATAGCGACTTTGCCTTTGGGGGTGGTGGAAAAAAACGCATAAAAACTGACCACGCCTTCGACTTCGACCCGAGACTTGCCGACGTAGGCTGCAATGGTTTCCATGGCGTGGGTATCAATACACTGAAACCGATGTTGGGTTTCCAGTAAAATATCCATCATGCGGTGGGGGTCGTTGTCGAAGCTGGCGCAAATTTCTTCAAGAATTTGACTTTGCACCAAATCCTTCATGGGTTTCGAACCATTGCCTGTCTTGTTGGTCATTTGCCTAAACTTTCTCGATTCTAAAACGTAAAATCCAGTAGCACGTCAACCCAGGTCTTTGAGTGAATAGCAGCAGCAGGCAGGGCATCCCCTGCGCGCCAAGCGGTCATGGCGGCGTGTTTTGTCTCTCCACTGACCAAAAACACCACCTGGCTAGATTGAGACAGACGCCGCGCGCTCAACGACACGCGATCCGGTGGTGGTTTGGGGGCATTGTGTACCGCCAAGGCATCGGGTGCATCAATGTTTTGCCCCCAATCTTGACCGGGAAATAGGCTGGCCGTATGACCGTCTTCGCCAAGGCCTAGCAGCACCAGATCAAAGTCGTCGACCGCGCTTAGGGTTTGCCCATAAGCCAGGGCTGCGACTTCGGCCCCAATCTCAGCAGGAATAGGATGGATTTGGAGGGGGGGAATGGCAACGTGATCGAGCCAAGCGTTGGCCGCCATGTGGCTGTTGCGGTCTTCATGGTCTGCGTCCAAACACCGCTCGTCGCCAAAATAGATGTGCCAACCCGCCCAATTCGTATCCAACGTTTTGAGGGCTTCGTACACGCGTTTGGGGGTGCTACCGCCCGCGAGCACAATGTGAAAGGCACCGCGTTGGTCAAGGGCTGCCTCGGCCGCACCCTGAATTAAGTCCATGGCAGCCTGGCGAAGCGAATCACCGTCTGCATAGTGCTGTATGCGTATCTTTGAGGAAGCTTGAGTCATGGCAAATTTGGGTGCATCATTTCAACGATTGGTGAATTAGAGCCTTTATTATACACCGCTTAGGGGGGAATTTCCTAGCGTCACGCTTCAAAAAGGAGACACGTCGTGCAGTTTGCAATGGTTGGCTTGGGTAAAATGGGTGGCAACATGGTCCGGCGTTTGCGCCGGGCTGGGATCGATGTGGTCGGTTATGATCGAGACTCTAAAGTGGTGGCCGATCTGGCGGCGGAATGCGGCATGATCGGGGCCAGTTCCGTTGAAGATGCGGTGACGAAACTTTCTGGGCCTCGGATTGTCTGGTTGATGGTGCCCAGTGGCGACATAACGGAATCCCAAATCAAAGACTTGGCCCCCTTGCTGTCCAAAGGCGACGTCATGGTGGATGGCGGCAATTCTAATTATAAGGACTCTCAACGCCACGGTGCCTGGTTAGCGGATCAAGGAATCGGCTTTATGGACGCAGGCACCTCTGGCGGCGTATGGGGGTTAGAAAACGGCTATTGCCTAATGGTCGGGGCTTCGGATGACGTGGCTAAGATTATGGAGCCGATCCTCAAAGCCTTGGCGCCGTCCCCAGATAAGGGCTGGTCTCATGTCGGCCCGGTGGGGTCTGGGCACTATACCAAAATGATCCACAACGGCATAGAATACGGCATGATGCAGGCCTTGGCCGAAGGTTTGGACTTGTTGAAAGGCAAAGAAGAATTCAACCTTGATCTGGCTGAAGTCACTGAATTGTGGCGTCACAGTTCGGTGGTGCGCAGTTGGTTGTTAGACTTAACAGCCGAAGCCTTGAATGAGGATCAGGACTTAAAAAGCATCGCGCCTTACGTTCCCGATTCCGGCGAAGGTCGATGGACGGTTATTGAATCGGTAGAGCAGGGGGTCGCCGCCCCGGTGTTGACCTTGGCCTTGCAAATGCGCTTTGCCAGTCAAGATGACGTGGGCTATGGCAATCGACTATTGTCTTTGATGCGCAATGCTTTTGGCGGTCACGCCGTAAAATCAAAATAAGGACGAACCTAACCCATGAAAAAAATTCCTCCTTGTACCCTGATGATTTTTGGCGCCAGCGGCAATTTGTCGCGGCTTAAATTGATGCCGGCTTTGTTTCGCTTGGAACAAGCCAACGTGTTGCCTGAAAATATGGTTATTCTTGCCGCCGGATTGGAAGAACGGACCCGCGAAGAGTGGATCAGTGAAGTCGAGAGTATGCTTAAGGCCAAGCATCCTAAGGGCTATGATAAAAAAATCTTTGAACGCTTTCGGGACCGCCAACACTATCATGCCACCCCCTTGGGCGATGCTGAATCTTATGACCGTTTGAAAGTGATTTTGGACGAAGACCCAGATTTCCCGACCAATGTGGTTTTTTACATGGCCGTACGACCGTCCGAATTCCCCGGTATTATTGATGCGTTGGGTAATGTCGGTTTGCTTAAACAGACCGCCGGAACGCGCCGTGTGGTCATTGAAAAACCCTTCGGTTATGACTTGTTGAGTGCGCAAAGCCTGCAAAAAAACCTCTACAAACACCTGAATGAGCCGCAAATTTTCCGCATTGATCACTACGTTGGTAAGGGCACCGTGCAAAACGTGATGGTCTTCCGTTTTGCCAATATGTTGTTGGAACCGTTGTGGAACCGTCATTACATTGACCATGTGCAAATCACTCATTCGGAAAATTTAGGGGTCGGCGGACGGGCCGATTATTACGAAGGTTCGGGCGCTTTGCGCGATATGATCCAAAGCCACTTGATGCAACTGTTGGCCCTGGTCGCGATGGAACCGCCCGTGTCCATGGCTGCCGAACATTTGCGCGACGAAAAGGTCAAGGTGCTTAAAACCATCCGCCCCATCAGCCAAAATGCCGTGCACGCTCACGCCTTTCGGGGTCAGTACACCAGCGGTACGGTGGATGGAAAATCGGTGCCGGGCTATTTGGAAGAAGAAGGCGTTGCCCCCGACAGCACCACCGAGACCTACGCCGCTATGAAGCTGTTTATCGACAATTGGCGCTGGACAGGGGTTCCGTTCTATTTGCGCACTGGCAAGCGCATGGCCGAAAATGCTTCAGCAATTATGATTCGTTTTAAAAATCCACCCCAGGATTTATTGCGCGCGACCCGGCGCGAACCGCCCCGGCCCAACTGGATCATGTTGGGTATTCAACCTGACGATTGCTTGAAAATGGAAATTCAGGTCAAGGTCCCAGGCCTAGAATTACAAACCCGTACGTTGAGCTTGGATGCTACATACCGCAAAGGCGATGAAGAAGATTACGATGCCTATGAGGGGCTGTTGTTGGACGCCATGGAAGGCGATCATTCGTTGTTTTTGCGCTTTGACGAAGTGGAATGGGCGTGGCGGGTCGTTGACCCAATCTTAAAAGTTTGGGCTATGGAACGTGACTTTATCAACACCTATAGCGCCGGGTCGTGGGGGCCACGCGGTACGTATCGCTTGTTTGACCACGATGATCAGTTCTGGCGTCATTCTTTGGATGTTGATGGCGGCAACCTAGATGCCTACTAGTCGATGTTATGGCTGTTAATTCAAGGTGCTAAGGGCGGGTGTGTAGGCGTCGTTTAAGGCAATGGCGACGGCTTCATGGCTGATTTGCCCGTCCACAACGTTGAGTCCATTGAGCAAGTGCGCGTTTGCCCGCAAAGCCTCTTTCCAACCTTTGTTTGCCAACTGCATGATAAAGGGCAGGGTGGCATTGTTGAGGGCAAACGCAGAGGTATGCGCCACGGCACCGGGCATATTGGCGACGCAATAATGAACAATGCCATCGACGATATAGATGGGGTCGGCATGGGTGGTGGCTTTTGATGTTTCAAAGCACCCACCTTGATCGATCGCGACATCAACCAAAACAGATCCTGTGCGCATTTTACTAAGCATGTCTTTGGTTACCAGTTTGGGCGCAGAGGCACCGGGGATGAGCACCGCACCGATCACCACGTCAGAATTCAGAACATGGTCTTCCAAGTTTTCCTGATTGGAAAAGACCGTGCGTAAACGGTCTCCATACAGCGCATCAAGTTCTTGCAGGCGCGGCAGAGAGCGATCCAAAATCGTGACCTCGGCGTGCAGACCCAACGCCATAAGCGCCGCATTGGTCCCGACCACGCCGCCGCCGATAACCGTGACCTTGGCAGGGCGAACACCCGGCACGCCGCCCATCAAAATGCCACTCCCACCGCAAACGTTTTCCAGGCACCGGGCTGCGGCTTGAACGGCCATGCGTCCGGCAACTTCGCTCATGGGGGCCAGTAACGGTAGCCCGCCGTGCGCATCGGTCACCGTTTCATAGGCTATTGCAATGCACCCGGACTCTTTTAATAATCGGGCTTGTTCGGGGTCGGGGGCCAAGTGCAGGTACGTGAATAAAATTTGGCCCGGACGCAGCATTTTACATTCCCCAGGCTGGGGTTCTTTGACCTTGACGATCATGTCGGCGCGGGCAAAAACTTCGGCTGCGGTGGGGACAATCTCGGCCCCAGCCTGACGGTAAACATCGTCGTCACTGCCAATGCCAATACCGGCGTTGGTTTCGACGAGAAGACTATGACCGTGGCTGGTCAGTTCCCGAACATTGGCCGGGGTCATGCCAACGCGGCTTTCAAAATTTTTAATTTCTTTGGGGACACCGATCTGCATGATTTATTCCTAAATGTGCTCGCCAAATGGAGTCTGAGAAAACTTTACGATCAAAGTTCTAGCCTATCAAACGAATACTCTGCTTTTTGAAGATACAGGGCCTGTCGCGACCAATAGGCCCTAAAGATTTGAGAACGGACCTTGATCCCGTTCGAACCTTTTGTCGTATACATAATCAAGCGGTGGAGTAATATCGAGTTGAAATGTGGGGAGAATCTGTGATGAGTACAATTAACTACCTAACGGACATCTCTATCCTGCTTGCGGCTGCCGTTGTTGCCGTTCCGCTTTTTCAATCCCTGCGCATGGGGGCCGTGCCCGGGTTTGTCATCGCTGGTGTTGTTGTTGGTCCTTACGGATTTGAGCTTATCGGAAATGTCGAGGAAGTCAGTCAGTTCGCAGAACTTGGCGTCGTTCTGCTGCTCTTTATCATTGGCATCGAACTTAATCCCACGCGCCTCTGGATGATGAGAAGATTGTTGTTTGGTCTGGGCACGCTTCAAGTTCTCTGCACCAGCGTTGTTCTTGTTGCGGTCACCCACTTTTTGTTTGGCATTCCGCTCAGGGCAGCGATTCTTATTGGTCCGTCCTTGGCCTTGTCTTCTACGGCCTTCGTCCTCCAGTTGCTCACTGAAAACAAGATTCTGACCTCGGAACAAGGGCGTACTTCCATTGCCATCCTTTTGCTTCAGGATTTGGCCGTTGTCCCCTTGTTGGCTCTGGTGTCTCTGCTCACCCTGCCGACTTTGAATTTGACTGAAGATATCTTAATCGCCTTGGGGGAAGCTGCCCTTATCATTGGCCTGGTCATCTTAGTCGGTCGTTATCTGTTACAGCCGATCTTTCACCGTGTGGCGAAGTCACGTAATCCAGAGGTGTTTACGGCATCTGCCGTGTTGCTCGTTCTGGGGGCTGCCTTGTTGATGGAACACGTTGGGCTTTCTATGGCTATGGGGGCATTTCTGGCTGGATTGCTGGTTGCCGATTCCTCCTTCCGCCATCAGGTCATTGCCGAAACACAGCCTTTTCGGGGACTGTTGCTTGGACTGTTTTTTATGTCGATGGGCATGACGTTGGACCTTGGTCAACTCTTCCAAAACCCATTGTTTATACTCAGTTTTGTTGTGGCCTTAATTGCCCTGAAAGCCCTTGTGATCTGGCCTTTGGCCCGCTTGTTTGGGGTTTCTGGACATGCAGCTTTATCTGTTTCCCTGCTGCTTGCACAAAGTGGAGAATTTGCGCTTGTCATCTTTACCGTTTCGCTCGGGGCAGGCCTCTTGGACGATACTTTGTTTCAACAGCTTCTTTTGGTGGTCATGCTCAGTATGCTGGTGACCCCCTTTTTGGCCCGGTTGGCGTTGGTCATTAAGAAAGTTGGCGAAAAAGAACATGTTTTGGACTCAGCCCAAGCGACCGGAAAAGAGCAAACTTCAGCGCATGTTCTCATCATTGGATTCGGTCGGGTCGGCCACAAGATCGGTCGCATCTTTGAATTAGCAGAGGTTCCGTTTTCAGCAATCGACAACAATTCGAAACGGGTTGCGCAAGAACATGCCAAAGGACGACCCGTGTTCTATGGCGATGCTGAAAGACCTGCGGTCTTAAAAACGATGGGGGCCGAAGAGGCGCGCATAGCCATCATTGCCTTGGATGACTTCGAAGTGACGGAACAACTTGCGTCCACATTAAAAGACAACTTCCCTGAACTCGCGGTGCTTGCCCGTGGGCATAGTCGAGAACAGTGCGAAAGGCTCAAGGCTCTGGGCGTTGACGTAGTGGTATCGGACACCTTAGAGACCAGCATGGAACTTTCTCACGCGGCGTTGCTTAAGGTCAACACCCCGGAAGATGAAATCCATTTGCTCATTGAGGAATTTAGGCGCAATTACCACGCCCAGCATAAATTCTAGCGTTCAAATTCATTTAAGTGAGTTTGAACGCTACACAACATCGTCGGCGTTGAAATAGGGCAGATTGTCCTGTGATGAACAGCCAAGTATGGCGAGCCGTTCCGCGATTTTGATGGCCTTTTGGTATTTGCGCTCACTTTCTGAGGGCGTGTGTGTTTGGAACACGGTGCCACAAAGTGAAATTCCATAGTGCGCTTGTAAGGTGCGGATTTTTTTGCCGGCAAGCATTCCATCTGCGATGAGGGACAGTTCAAAATCTTCCTGTTTTTTCACCTGGAATTTATGCTTCACCAGATAGGTGCGGATATGCGCTTCTGCGGCCAGGGCGGCATCCCAATAATCCGTTTCAGAATGTGTCTCATCACCAGAAACCTCTGCGAAAGCCATGCAGAACGCGAGGAACACCTTCTCTTTGTCGGTCGCGGATTTCCAGGCCGTTCCGCCAAGGCTTTCCCAAACAGACACGTTCATTTCTTCATAAACTTTTGGTACCCGCTCAAAGAACAGATGATGCAGCCCGCTTTCGTTCAGCGAACTATCGAGTTTTTGTTCTTTGTATATATCGGTCGCAGCATAGGTGCCGCAGATTGGGCACGTATCGTCGACATGGGCCCCTTTTTTGTAAATGTGAGAGCATCTGGTTTTGTTGGCCAATTCGCTTTTGCAAAGCAGATAGGTTTCACTGTTGTCTTCGTCATCATGTTGTTGGCCGATCCAATTGAATCGGTTCATGAATTGCAGGTTGGACCGTCGATTGCTCCAAAGACTCCATTTCAATTTTTCCACCGGACCGAAGGTGCTCCAGTTTGAGCTCACATCAATGACCGTGCAGGTCTTTTTGCCCGGTGCCGAACGCAATCCACGCCCCACCGACTGTCCCCACAAAACTTTTGATAAAGTCGGGCGAAGGTGGACAATAATATTACAGTTGGGGTTATCCCATCCTTCCGCCAATACACCGACCGAGACCATGGCCTCAATTTCACCTCTTTCGTGCTGGGCCAAAAGCTGCATCCGCTCTTTGATCGGTGTTCCAGCCGTGATGATTTCGGCCTTGATGCCAAATTCTAAAATTTTGTCGAGCGTCGCATTCGCCACACTGATATCGGCGCAAAACCAAGCCGAGATGGGCTTTCCGGTAACCTTCAAACGCTCTTCGTTATAGCTCCAGGTCGCATAATCGATCATGGAAGATTTAATGATGGCGGGGGCTAGTTTTGTGACCGGAAAATCACCGGAACTGATGTCGATTTTAGTTAGATCCAAATCGTGCACAAAATGGGGACGGTAGATCGGCTGTACCAGAACGCCTTCTTCAATGAGGTCGTTGATATTTGCGCAATCGATAATGGCGTCGAAGGCAAGGTTAAGCTGATCGCGCTGGTCGTTTGTATTGCGTTCAGGCGAGGCCGTCAGCCCTATAAAATGAGCGCCCGCTTTACCGTTCTCGTTGAAATTATCGATGATCCGTTTGTAGGCCACGCCATTGGGCGATACGCGGTGTGCCTCGTCGACAATGATCAGATCAGCCTTGGATATGGCATCTGCCAACATTTCTTTGGCGCGCATGTTGGTCGAAAGTAAAATATCATAACCTTCGAAAGCATGGCCTGTATCCGAAGCTTCTAATTTGCGAACATTGTGTTTTTTGCTCAGGGCCGCTTCCAGTTGCTCTAACAGCACCAGTCGATGGCACAGCACGACAATCTTCTGGTCCTTATAGAACCGTTCGATAATTTCGCTCGCGAGCACGGTCTTGCCGGCACCCGTTGGCGCTTTAAGGATAAATCTGCGGTATTTGGTAATGATCGACGGGAACTTGTCGACGATTTCTTGTTGCCAGTTTCTAAGGTGCATTAAAAGCCTATATATAAAATGCCGACCGTTCCCTGAAAGGGGTAGCGTCAGTGAATTTGAGCGAGAGAAAAGAGATGAACCCCAAAAGTAGGAATCCGACTTAGCAATATATCAGGTTCACATTCTTTTTTCGAGACTATCCTTTTGCTTCTTTTTATTATTATTTAAGGTAACATTTCCAACACGATGACAGATCAGACAATCCTTTTTGCTCTTAAAAAAAGCCTCCGCAGTTCGGCGTGGTTGGCGCATCCGCGTGCGGCATTGACCGTTCGCATGTGGGCGCTGGCGGCGGTGCCTGTGTTGGTGCTGGCATTTTCGGCCTATTTGGACGTTGGCCTGACCAATGGCATTGGCAAAGTGATTGGCGAAGATTTCATCAATTATTGGATGGGGGCAAAGTTTGCCCTGTCTGGGCAGGCTTCTGATGTCTATGACCTGAAGGTTTTTTTACAGGCTTTAGAGAGCTTTGCCGGGACCAAGTTAGAGCCTTATAATTATAGCTATCCCCCAAATTGGCTGTTGCTGTCGGTGCCGTTAGCCTTTTTACCGTTCATACCCGCCCTTATTTTTTGGACGGTTGCGGGCTGGCTGGCTGTTTTTTTAATGATTAAGTCCTTGTTGGGAAGCTGGCGATCTGCGCTTTGGGCCGTTGCCGCGTCTCCGGCGGTTTTTGTGAATGCCCTTTATGGACAAAATGGGGCGTTGAGCGCGGTGTTTTTGGGCGGTGGCTTACTGGTTCTGGAAAGCTCGCCAATTTTGGCCGGGGTGCTGTTGGGGGCCTTGTCGTTTAAACCGCAGTTGGGGTTGCTGATTCCCGTGGCCTTGATCGCAGGCGGACATTGGCGGGCCTTTGGGGCGGCGGCGGTGACGGTGGTTGCCCTGATTGTGATCTCAAGCGCATGGTTTGGCGGGCATATTTGGTTTGATTTTGTAGACCGCATGAGTTTGATCAACCAAGTGGTTTTGACCCAAGATGATGTCAATTGGCATCGTATGCCCACGCCGTACCTAGCCTTGCGTGTGGTGGGGGTGGATTCGCACTTCGCGGGGCTTTTTCAAGTCGTCGTCACAATGGTTGCGGCTTTGGCCGTGGTCATAAGTTGGCGAAGTTCAGCCCTTGTCAGTGTCAAAGCGACAGCTTTGGTGTTGGCGACTTTTTTGGCCACACCGTATTTCCTAGATTATGATTTTGTCGTGGTTTTGGTGGTTTTTGCGTGGCGGTTGAAAGACGGTGAATGGCGGCCTTGGGAAGGTTTGGCCTTGGTCTTGGTGTTGATGTTGCCGTTCATGGTGCCGCCTGCCATCAAGCTGCTGAGCCTGCCGATTGGACCGCTGGTGCTGGGCTGGGCCTTGTGGTGTGTAACGCGCACACCGTTAAACAAAAAGAGTTAGCCTTGACTCAATTGAGGTGCATTCGCTGCGTTCGGTTTGGAACCTCGCATCCGTTATTCACGGCCCGCCCAATGATTATTATGGGGAAAAAGCAGTCCTAACTGCCAAATCTTAATGAGGTCGGCTTTTAGCCAGAAACGGATATGTTGGTTAATATCGATCAAGTTGAGAGAGTGTGTAAGCCAAGGTAATACTTGGTCATCGTAATTAACTAACTTTCGCTATACACATAAGTAAAAATACTTTGTCTTAAAAGGTCGGCACGTAAAAAAGCATTCAAGGGGGTAAATAATATGATGGTTGGTAACGGAAGGCAGGAGATAAAGGATCAACGCTTCGACCAGGACGTTTCAGATCAAAAATTCAACAACAAGCTTTTTGTTCGCATAGTTGCAAAGGGGAAGACATTTGAAAATGTAGACTTCATGTATAGTATTTTTGATGCTGCATACATGCGGAATTGCACCTTTGTAGAGTGCTCATTCGTAGGCTGTAGATTCGTGAATTGCAATTTTGTTGGCTCAAGTTTTAACGGATGCAAATTCGATTACGCTACATTTGAGAAAATACAAATAGACAACGATGTGTTGAGTTTATGCTGCCCAGGCCCTGAAAATCTTAAACTAAAATTTGCGCGGTCTTTAAGGATTAATTATCAGCAACTAGGCGATGCGAAGTCTGCCAACAAAGCAATGAATGTAGAGTTGGCGGCGACAGAAGAGCATCATAAAAAGGCATGGTTTTCTAATGAATCATACTATCGGCAAAAATACAGCGGATTGAGGAGAATTAAAGCATTTACTGACTGGCTAGATTTCAAGTTGCTGGATTTTGTCTGGGGTAATGGCGAAAACCTCTTTAAGTTTGTTAGAACCGTCGTTTTGATGCTTCTGATTATCAGCTTGGTAGATGTTTTACAGTCACGCGATGCTGGCTTGCTAAGCAGTTATTGGGAAGCCTTTAATATTTCTCCTCAAATATTATTTGGCATCACAAAACCTCTATATCTTACTGAAGGCTGGCAAGTCGCAATATTTTTTGCTCGTCTTGTTATGTTTGCCTTTTTTATATCCATCGTCATAAAGCGTTATAATAGGAGATGAATTTTGCACATATATGCCTTTGGTTCAGTTTGCAGAGGAGACATTGATAGGGGGTCTGATGTAGACCTGCTTGCTATTGTAGACGGTTATGACGATCGTTTTGATCCAAGCATATATTCCATATATTCTTATCAAAGAATTGAACAACTTTGGAATGAGGGAAACCCTTTCGCATGGCATTTATCATTGGAATCAAGGCTACTGCATTCCAGTGACACCATGGATTTTATTAGGGATTTAGGCGCTCCAAGAAAATATGAGAATGGACCCGCTGACTGCATCAAATTCAATCAAATTTTTCAAGAAGCCCGCAGTTCATTTTTGATGTCAGATGAATGCAAAGTGTTTGACCTTTCTTCAATGTTTCTAGGGATTAGAAATTTTGCCACATGCTATTCATTAGCGTTTATGGATTCTGCAGACTTTTCTAGAAACTCAGCAAACTGTCTCGGAAAACAAAGCATTCCTGTAAACAATAAAATTTATGAAATATTCGAAAATTCAAGATTACTATGTACCAGGGCAATAGGACGCCCACCATCAAAATCAGAGCTAACTTTGGCACAGCATCATTTTGATATAGTCGCGAATTGGATGATGGATTTGCTGAGCAGGAGTGGGGTAAAACATGTCTGAATTTGCTAATAGAATAGATGCCCAAAGAGCCATTCTAAAAACGGTGAACAAATTTGCGTGGGATGGCGAACCGTTACATAGCCTTACAAAAAGTTCCCTCGATAGATGGGTGAGCAAGAATCATCTTCAACCTGATTCATCCATACATAAGTTATTGCTGGAGGCTTCAAAAAAACTCTTCTTTTTAGCCAACAAAAGCCAAGAACAAATTACTGAAGATTATAAGGATTTGTCGGCGAAAGTATCTCAAATACACGACAAAATTTCACAGGAAATTGGAAAGATGCAAAAGCAGCCATAACTGCCAGCCTCTTCCCACCGCTCCACTTTGGCTCACTTGAATGTCCGCTCACCGTGGTGACCTCAACCGGTCAATGCAACACAGGCGTTAAATCTATCTGCTGGCGTTTCAAATTCCAATGTCTTTCTGGGGCGTTCGTTTAGCTGGCGGGCAACCTTGTTTAGATGTGCCTGCGAATGCAC
>Ga0316203_1000368_pt1 | contig 60277 bp, 32 predicted proteins | sample 6monrhotite_MG_FD_204940 | JGI IMG/M metagenome (GOLD analysis project Ga0316203, IMG submission 204940) | Microbial mat bacterial communities from mineral coupon in-situ incubated in ocean water Damariscotta River, Maine, United States -... | ecosystem: Environmental > Aquatic > Marine >... | reverse complement strand
ATCCAAATAAAGCTCCATATAAGATGTCTGGTGATAGAGATGTGATAGTATATGGTAGTATGTATCAAGGTGCTATGGATCCACAAATCAAAATGAAAATGACAAGATTTAAATTAAAAGGAAAAAAGAAATAATATGGCAACTATACCAGGCTCAAAAAGGTTATTAGATATTGATGGTGACAAGTTACATTCAAGTGTACAGTTAGGCACTGATGATGCATTCTTGGATAGTACAGGATCTGCTGGCTCAAATGGTCAGGTACTTAGTAGTACAGGTTCTGCTGTAAAATGGGTTAATGATCAGACAGGTACAAATAACTATGTATCAGGTGTTAGCTTTAATACTAGCAATGGAGTTTTAACAATGACACGTTCAGGTCTAGCAGACCTTACAGTAGATTTAGATGGTAGATATTTAACATCTGCATCAAACTTTTATCTTAATGGTATAACTAAATCAGGTAACACGCTTACATTCAGTGTAAGTGGTACAACTAACCAAACATATACATTTGGATCAAATGCATTTAATAGTTCAACTATTTATGCTGAGCCAGGTATATTTAGTGGTGGTGGTACACCAACTTTAGCTTCCGGTGTAACTGGAGCAGAAGTAAGGTCATTAATTGGGGCTGGAACAGGTTCAGGATCTATGAGTTCTTGGACAATAAAAGAAGGTAATGGTACTGAGTCAACTTCTGTTACTAATGGAGAGACTTTTACTATTGCTCAAGGTACGGGTATTACATCTGAGATGACATCAACAAGTAGTGGTGGAACTATAACTATTACTAACACATTACCAGATACCGGTAGACCTGCAATTTTATCTGATGGTACAAGTCCAACTTTAAATACTGGAATAAGTGCCTCAGAGGTAAGATCTCTTATAGGTGCAGGAACAGGAAATGGTAGTTCTAATTTAGTTATTGGTACAACAGCAACAACTGCAATGGCAGGTAATACAACAACTATTACTTCTACACAGGCAACTGCTATTGTAAATAACACTAAAAAAGTATCAGATACTGGGGTACCCGCAGTTTTGTCTAATGGAACTACTCCATCATTAAACTCAGGAATATCAGCTACAGAAATAAGAAGTCTCATTGGGGCAGGTACAGGTAATGGATCATCTAATTTAGTAATTGGAACTACTTCTACTACAGCTATGGCTGGTAATACTACAACTATTACAAGTGCTCAAGCATCAGATATTAGTAAAAATAGTCTTAAGGTTAGTGATACCGGTGTACCAGCAATACTTTCAAATGGAACCACACCAACTCTTAATTCAGGAATTAGTGCTGCAGAAGTTAGAACATTAATTGGTGCAGGTACTTCAAGTAGTGCTGGAGTTACAAGAGTAAGAGGTACTGCAAATAGAATATCAGTAACTTCAGGAACAGATCCTATAGTAAATGCAATTACAGGTACAGTAACTTCTTCTTCTACTAATTTAGCAACAGGTGCTCAGATACAAACAGCTATTAATTCAGCTGTAACAGGAGTATTAAAGTATAAAGGAACTTGGGATGCTGCTGCAAATAGTCCAGCACTGAAAACTGGAATAGGAACTGTTGGTGAATACTATATTATTTCTAAAGCTGGATCTACAAATTTAGATGGAATTACAGATTGGGCAGTTGGTGACTGGGCAGTATTCTCTGATCAAGCTACAGATGCTTGGCAGAAAATAGATAATACTCAAGTTGGTAATGTAACAGGTAGTGGTACGTCAGGAAGGGTTGCTTATTGGAATGGATCAACTAATATAACAAGTGATGCAGGATTAACATTTAATGGTAGTACAAATGCTTTAACTGTTAGTGGTGCGGTAACTTGGAGTGGTGGTAGTTCAGCAGAATCTAATAATGCATATGATAATACTATTACAGGATTTTCTGATAGTGGATCTTCAACAAAGACTTTAACATTAACACAAAGAGATGGTGGTACTTTAACAACATCTTTTAGTGTACCACAAGGAACAATGTCTTCATGGACTATTAAAGAAGGAAATGGAACAGAAAGTACAGCTGTTACAAATGGTGAAACATTAACAATAGCACAAGGTAGTGGTATACAATCAGAAATGACTTCTACATCTAGTGGAGGTACTATTACTATTACAAATACAGATAGAGGTTCTTCTCAAAATATATTTAAAAATGTAACTGATGGTAAGAGTGCTATTAAAGCAACATCAAATAGTGATACTTTAACTTTTGTTGGTTGTACAGGAACAAATGTAACTGTCAATGAAGAAGAACGAACTATTAGTATTTGTGCTACAAAACAGACATTAGCTGTATCAGGACAAACACTTACTATAAGTGACGGTAACTCTGTAACAATGCCTACTAATACAGGACCGCAGGGTCCTCAAGGTGTAAAAGGAGATACGGGAGCAGCCGGTGCAAAAGGAGACACTGGCTCACAAGGTATTCAAGGAATTCAAGGAATACGTGGATTAACTGGAGCAGCTGGAGCAGCTGGTGCCAAAGGTGATACTGGAGATACTGGAGCTGTTGGAGCAAGAGGTCCAGCTGGAACAAATGGTACCAATGGTGCAAAAGGAGATACTGGAGATAGAGGTCTTCAAGGTATACAAGGAAATCCTGGTGCAGCAGGTGCTAAGGGAGATACGGGAGCAAGAGGACCTGCAGGTGCTGCTGGTGCAGCCGGAGCAAAAGGGGACACAGGATCACAGGGTGCAAAGGGTGATACTGGTTCACAAGGTCCAGCAGGACCTAATGGTGGAACATACCATTATACTAATTCAGGTGATAATCCAAGTAAATATAGATTCTGGAGTACTTCATCTACTTATGGTATAGGAATGCAATCCGGTCAATCTTATGGTTATTTAAATGACTATGCTACAGTATTCCAAATGAATAATGATGCAGACCGTGGATGGGTTTGGAAATATGAAGGTCAGGCAAATAGTGATGGTGCTATGTCATTAACAACTTCCGGTAAATTAAAAGTTAAAGGAGTTGTTGACGCTGGTTCTGTTAGAATAAATGGTAATGATGTAATTAGCGATAAGGGGACTTGGGTTGGAGACCCAACAGGTTTAACTGGACCAAAGGGAGATACAGGATCAACTGGTCCACAAGGAATACAGGGTGCAACGGGTTCTCAGGGACCAGCTGGTGCTAAAGGTAATACAGGATCACAGGGACCTGCTGGAAGTAATGGATCTGATGGAAATGATGGAGCACCGGGTGCAACAGGTGCCACTGGACCAAGAGGTGCAACTGGATTGACTGGAGCTACAGGAAGCCAAGGGGCACAGGGACCACAAGGTGATAAAGGTCCTACAGGTAGTCAAGGGCCAACCGGATCAAGAGGACCTCAAGGTTTAACTGGTCCAACAGGGAGTCAAGGCCCGCAGGGAATACAAGGTCCTGCAGGTTCTAAAGGTAATACGGGAGCTACTGGTGCCACTGGACCACAAGGTCCTCAAGGTGTACCTGGTTCAGACGGTGGTGGAGATATTTTTCTAAATGGAAAGTTAACAAGTATAAAGAGACAAGAATTTTTTACAGAAGGTAAGACTACATACTTGCAAATAACCTTTGAAGATGGAAGCTCTACTTGTATGCTACTCCAACCCTGTGAGTTTTAATAATTTATAAAACCATTATTATGAAAAAGAAAAAAACAACTACAAAGAAAACAGTTAAAAAAGCAGTTAAGAAAAAAATAATTGAAAAGATTGAAACACCTGTAGTACAAGAATACCTATCACAAAGGTTTTACTTTGATATAGAGTCATTAGTGACTGATGGCAATTCTTTAATAAAAGAAATAGTATTTACTTATACAGGTTCACTAGTTATACCTAAGTCATTAAAATCAACATATGAAAAGAAAAGTGTAACTGTACACGGATCATATATTGTAAAAGATACTGATGAAGGAGTTGTAACAACGCAAGATTATACATCATTATCTAAAAATGATGTAAAATCATTCTTAGTAAAGTATTTACGTGATGACTATATAACAGGAATGCAGGATGTAATTAAGAAAGATTTACTACCTGAAACAAATTTAGTTGTTAATCTTCCTTGGTAGTTTCCAAAATATCATTATCTTTGAAGAGTATACAATTTTAAAAACCAATTATAATGGCAAAAGCAAAAAAGATTTCTAAAAAGGAATTAGAAGAAGTTAAAGATCTTCAAAATCAAATTAATACATTACTTATGAATATAGGTAATGCAGAGTTGGTGAAAAATCAGCTTATAACTACACATGCGGAAGCAACTGCAAATTGGAAAGCAGTAAGCAAATCTCTTGAAGATAAATATGGTTCAGTCAATATTAGTTTAGAAGACGGTACTATAAGTGAGATTGTAGAAGAAAAATAAACTTTCATTCTTTTTTCATAAATATTTTTACAAAAAATTTTAAAACCATTCTTCTTGTTTGGTTTTAGAATTTTTTGTATATTATATATGTATAGCATTTCTGAAAGACTTGCATCATAGAAAAAAAAATATTTATGATCCCAACTAACTCAAGCGCAACTACAAATGGTTGTGATAGTATATCATCAAATTGTGTTATCTGGCAAGGACCAGATATTGCTTGTATAGATCTTTGCAATGGTGATACAATTACCGAAGTAGTAGCTAAACTAGCTGAAAAATTATGTGATATCCTTGATGGAGGTATTGTTGCTAATCCTGATTTAACAGGGTTAGATTTAACATGTCTTGCTATTCCTGGTTTACCACCAGAAACTCTTGTGGGAGTTTTACAGGCTATGGTAGATCAAATTTGTGAAAACAAAATTTCAACAGGTAAACCAACAGATGAACCTACAAATAGATTAAATTTACCTACTTGTTTATACTATCTTGATAATAATGGAAATCAAGTAACCTCATTACCAATAGATGAGTATGCTGTAAAAACAGCACAAAAATTATGTGAGGTAATTTCTGAAGTTGAGGTTAATACATTAACAATAGCAAATCACACAACTAGACTAAACACATTAGAAGCATGTGTATTTCCAGAAGGAGTATGTGCTATAGGTAGTGGAGGAAGTGAAGCTCAAGTGGTACCTACATGTATTGTAAATGTAGGAAATTTAACAGATGTATCAGTTTTATTACTAGCATTAGAAATTAGATTCTGTGAATTAGAATCTGCTGTTGGTTTACCAAGCACAATTAATAATGCAATTTCACAATCAGCTATAACATCAAGTTATGTATCATTATCTAACAATTCAGTTAGCTACGGTTCTATAGCAGGTTGGAATACTAATGCAATTACTCTTGCACAATCTATGCAAAATGCTTGGGTTGTGATTGATGATATGTATCAAGCTATTACTGATATTCAAACAAACTGCTGTGGTGGTGGATGTGATTCAGTATCATTTGGTTATACAATACAGAATATTCTTAATGATGGAGAAATAAGTGGTCTTAGATTTATATTTTTAAATTCAAGTATGCCTAATCCATTTAATGATTGTGCTGGTAGTTCAACTATCACAATTACAGATGTAAATGGTAATACTATTCAAGAAATAGTATCAGTTAGTAGTTTACAAAATGACCCTAATGGGGTACAGGTAAATTTACCTGGTATGAATACAGTTCAAGATTTAAATGTCTCAATAGGCTTCTGTGTTACAAATGGTACAGATTCATGCTCAGATACTCAAACAACTGTTGTATCAGGATTTATACCATGTCCAGTAACTCCAACTATGTCAAATATACAGAATAGCCAAGCAACTATTAGTTTTGTAAATACATTAGGACCAACAGCTCAGTATGTATTAGATGTCATAAACACTGTTACAAACATTACTGAACAAACAGAAACTGTAAATAATCCAGGAGGTCCTGTAACAGTTACATTTACAAATTTAATTCCTAACACAAATTATAACGTTAGAATAACCGTTAACTACCAAGGTGCAACAGAGGTATGTATTAACCCAACTAATTTTACATCTACAGGAGCAGAAAATCCTTGTACAAATGGAATAGATTGTGGGTTTATAATTGACTATACAGGAAGTATGGCAGAAGAAATTACCGCACTTAAAGCAGGGATACCTGGAGTAGTTAATACTATTATAGCAGAATCAGGTGCAAATGATTATCAATTAGCTGTAACTCTTGTGGATGAATATAGCACAGCTATCCAGCCACCAAGTAGTAATTATAGTAGTACAACTGATTATACTTCATTACCAGCAAACCAAAAAATTATGAATACTGGTCCTAATACTAACCAGTGGTTTACAACAATGGAGCGTTTTGCAATAAATAATGAAGCTGCATTTAATTCACAAATAGCACCTATTGCTACTCCGGCTTTCCCAATAGGAGGTGGTAATAATGGTCCAGAACCAACAGATGTTGCAATAGGTTTAGCAGTTGAAGGTGCAGCCTTTATGGGTACTTGGAGACCAAGTGCTGCTAAATATTTAATAATATTTACAGATGAATACCCAGGTGGTGCTGATGATACATTTACTAATGTTGATGTTCAAAGATTAGTAAATTTAGCAGCAACTTGTTCTACACTAGGAATTTCATGTTTTGTAATGGGAGAAGGTAATTCAAAAACATATACCCCACCAGGAGGAACAGTAACATACCCATGGAGAACTTTTGCTTTAGATACTGGAGGAGATTGGAATTTAAGTTATAATGCAAACCTTATATCAGCGTTTATAACTGATCAGTGCCCATAATATTATATAAAAAATTAAATAAAAAAATAAAAAAAAATGGCATGTAATTGTACAAAATGTAGTTCACAATGCGGATGTTCTGATACAGCAATCACAAATCCGTGTACATATACAGACTGTAGTGTTGGTAATGAAAGGTGTGATGATATACAATGTGCAGAATGCGTAAGTTATTGTGGTACATCTTTTCAAATAGGTGATCCTGGTAGTAGAATAGTTATATCCTCCGGTGAAAGACTTGATTCTATCATACAAAAATTTTCTATGATATTATCCAATGGTCTTGGAGCATGTACTTCAAATGATGTACAACATGATCCATACAATGTTTATGCTGGTGTAATAACTAAAAGTTCTGTAGATGTAGTTTGGGATGGTATATGGAGTAATAGTACAGGGTTAAATATATATGTAGATACACAAGTATCTCCAGGAGGATGGGTATTAGTAAATCCAACTCCTATTGTACCAACTGTAAATAATCTTACAATAACAAACTTAATTGCAAGTACAGCTTATAAAATTAAAGTAGTGGATGCTGGAAACTCTTCAGCATGTAAACCAATTGAAATTCTTATCACTACTTTAGCTAGTTAATGGCAAATAAAAATAACAACAGAAGGTGATAGTTTGTTGGTTTTCTATCACAAGAGTTGGAGAGGCTCCTTTTAGGGGCCTCTTTTTTTTTAATAATTAATTCAGTATATTTGGTAAATTTAAAAACTTTCCCTATGCAAGACATTAAACAGAAAGTAATCAATTCATTGAAATGGAAAAAGAACAGTAGAATATCTGCTGAAAGATGTAATATCAGTGAAGATGAATATCTTAAAATTAAAAAAGAAGTACTACAAGAAAGAAAAACAAAAAGAAAGAAATCTATATTTTTTAGTAAAGCAGCAGAAAATGCACAGGTTGTTGAAGCAATTGATTTAGAAAAAGGGGAAGGTAAGATATCCGGAACTTTTGATCATGAACCTAAAAGTGCAGAAGAAATAATTAAGTTGTTGAAAATAGATACTGATAGATGGAAATTGTCACAGTATTGGAATAAGCAAATGGGTGATCACTGGAGAGTATCTGCTTTAGTATCTCAGATTAAGAATCCAGAAGAAAAGCTTTTTAAAGAGTTATTAGATAACTGGACACCAAAAACATATAAGTTACCTAAAGCAAATATTAAAAATATTAGTAAACAAGATCCTGTATGTGGTGTAATATCATTACAGGATATTCATTTTGGTAAAGAAGGTAATGATACTATAGATAAAGATTTTGAAGATACTATCACCTACCTTATCAATAAAGCAGCTCCTGTTAATTATATAGAAAGAATGTATTTTGTTGTAGGAGGAGATTTAATCAACATGGATACATTTAATGGTAGCACAACATCAGGAACTCCTTTAGATAACTGTATGAGTGCTACAGAGGCTTATGTGCAAGCATTTGATGCTATGCATTGGGCAATAAATTATATTAAAGCATTTTGTAAAGAATTAGTAATTGTATATGTACCAGGAAATCATGATAGACTTTCATCTTATCATTTAGTACATGCCTTATCAAAATCAATAGAAAGTGATGAGATAACATGGGATATAAAATATGAAGAAAGAAAAGTTCATGTTTGGAATAATAACTTTAATGCTTTTGAGCATGGTGATAAACGCAGTAAAAACAATCCTTTAATTTATGCTTCAGAGTATCCAAAGCAATGGGGTGCTACAACAAATAGAACTTTATTTAAAGGTCATATTCATACAGATAGAAAAGTAGAATACATGACATCTAACGAGACTGCAGGATTTATAGAAAAAACTTTACCCAGTCTAGGAAAGACAGATTATTATCATTATTCAAATAAGTATGTAGGTAATAGACGGTCTGGTAAATTAGAATTACAACACCCTACAATGGGTAATATTTGTGAAATAACTTATCAAGCTCTATAAAGATCCTTCTTTTAGCTTTCATAAGTGCACTTTTTTTTGTAAATTAATAATATAGTATGTATGATAAATAATTTTAAAAAACCTGATTTAAATGCTCCAAGGTATAGAGAACATAGATTGGGTTTATTAAATGCAGAAACAATAAAAGAATTTAAAGAAAAAAAACCTTTGTATTCTAATATTGATAATGCGAAGTTAAAGAAAATAATTAAACTGTACAATGTTAAACTATGGAAAGCTGTAATTGAATATAGAGATGGAGTTGAGCTGCCTGATTCATTAGGTTACTTATTCATAGGTACCTGCTCTTCTTCTAAAACTGTCAATACAAATTACAAGCTATCTAATGAATATGGTAAAGTATTACAAAATAAAAATTGGGAAACTGATGGAAATTTAGGAAAAATATTTTATACAAATTGGTCAACAAAATACAGATTTAAAAACAGAGAGTTATGGAGATTTGTAGCATGTAGACAATTTAAAAGAGCAGTAGCAAAAAATTATCCTTCTAATTGGACAAAGTATGTCACAATGAAGAATAAGTATAGAGTTGCTCATTTATATGATAATACAGAATACACTCAAAGTGCTCTAAAAGATTATAATGAATTTGAAATATAAAAAACAATGTCAACAATAGCAGAAGCTGTATCTAGAATAAGAGGGCAAGTAAAAGCAGAAGTTCAAGATGCTTTTGTTACAGATAGATACATATATAGTTTAATAGAAAAATTTGCTCAAGTATTGATGAGAAGGCAGGATTATGCCAATAAGTTAATGAAGTTTAATTCAGTGTGGAAAGCTTTACCTTTTATAGAATTAATTGAAGTAGATAAAATTGAAGCACATTGCTCAGGAATACAAAGTGGTTGTACAATAAAACGTACAAAAGAAAAATTACCAGATATGATTGAGGGTTACTGGGGGCCGCTAATTAGAACAGTAAGTTCTATTGATGGATCTATTGAGCTGCAAGCAACTCAACCAGGTACCTACACTTCTATGACTAAGACAACATCATTTAAATATAATACATCTAAATATTTTTGGTGGTTAGATGGATATATATATTGTCCAAATATTGAATGGGATGCAATAAAGTTAGAGGGTGTTTTTAATTCTGATATAACAAAATGGAATTGTGATACTGAAGATGATTGTACACCCAGATATGATCAACCAATTTATATACCTGAAGCTTTATTTGCAGAAATAGAACAACAAGTAATAAATGTTATGATGAATACAATGCAAGTTCCACCAGAAGATTCTGATAACAAAGTTAATATACATAGATAATGGGAGCATCAAATAAATACAGAACCTTTTCACAATTAATGGAAGACGTTTCTATTGACTTTTCTACATATGCATTAGAAGGGATGATAGAACCACAACAGTTAATTAAAGTTGCTACCAGAGTTAATTATGATTTAGGACTAAGAATACACAGAACTAAAGAAGTAGTTATAGATATAGAACATGGACGTGGGCAGTTACCTATGGATTTTGCATATTTAAATTATGCATTCTTGTGTGGTGAGTATACAGTCAACTCTACTATGCCATCAGGAACTCATGTTGAAACTTTTAATGATGTTCCTTACGTACCGGCACCAGGAGAAGTTGCCCCATGTGCAGACGGTAAAACATGTAATGACGTTTGTGTTATTGAGACATGTGATGGTGAAAATGTTTATCAACTTGTTCAGAAAGTAGGAGCTAATCAATTTAGAACTTACAGTACATTCCTACAATTAAGGATTCAAGATGTAAATACCACAACATGTTTCTGCCCTACGCTAGGAGCACAAGCATCAGATATTGCACAAATAGAAGATGGATTTTTAGTTACAACTTTTAGAACAGGTAAAGTTTATTTAAGTTATCAAGGAGCAATGGAATCACCTAGTGGTGATTTATTAGTATTAGACCAACCTTACTGTAATGAATATTATGAGTATGCTATAAAACAAAGAATACTTGAAAATATGGTGTGGCAAGGTGAAAATGTTAGTCAACAGTTAGGTTTAGTTGAGCAACGTTTAAGAGCAGCAAGAAATAATGCTTTGTCTTTTGTTAACACACCTGATTTTAAAGAATTACAAAAAGTTTGGTCAATGAATAGAAGAGCACAATACCATAATTATTACAATATGTTTTTGAGTTATGCACCATCTAATCCAAGAGCGGCATTAGTATCAAACAATTCAACAAGATCATCTAGTTCATTGTAGAACTAAAAGATAAACAACAATTATGGCTAAGCAGAGAAAAAGAGCACAACAAAATACTGGTACATCTTCTATAGCTACCAATTCATTCTTAAAGGGGATGAATAAGGACATCACCCAGTCTATGGAACCTAATCAAAGTTGGTGGAATGCACGTAATGCTGCTAATAATTCTACTGATGGTGATATGGGTGTTATTGGTAATGAGCCAGCAAATTTACAATGTGGAGTTATTCCATATACAATTATAGGTGCTATTCATAGATATGGAGATCAATGGATTGTATATTCTACAGATGATACTAATTCTGAAATTGGAACCTTTGATGATAGTGAATGTAAATATGAAGTTCTAGTAAATGATCCATGTTTAAATTTTAAAAAGAAATTTTTAATTACTGGTGCAGCCAAAGAAAACTTTGATTGCACATGGCAGGTATATTGGGATGATGGTAATAATCCATCACGTACATTAAACATAGATGAAATTCCCTGGAAACAATATATAAGTTCTGCTCCAGGAGACCCTTGTGTAGTTTATAGTGATATTGAACCTAAACAATTAGATTGTGAAAAAATAAGATTGGCACCACTGATGGATACACCCTGTGTAAAACTATCAAAAGATGTTGATGGTGGTATGTTAAGAAATGGTGCATATCAAGCTTTTATTGCATATACTGAGAATGAACAAAAAGTAACAGACTATATTGGTATATCAAATATTCAAACTTTATGGAGCCATGCGGGTTCTGGTGGATCAATTAATATTAAAGTAACAAACCTAGATACTAAATTTGATTATTATCAATTAGCTATTTTGATGAGACAGCAAGGTCAAGTATTTGCAAAAAAAATTGGTCTTTATAGTACTCAACAACAAGATATTGGTCTAGACTTTATTAGTGATGAATTAGAAGCTGTAGATATAGCAGAAATACCTAAACGTAATCCTGCATATGAAAAATCAAATGCAATGTATGTTGTTAATGACTGGCTTATTAGACAGGGACCAACAGAAAAATTTGATTTTAATTATCAACCTATTGCCAATCAAATAAAAACAAATTGGGTAAGTAATCAAGTAGACTCAAAGTATTATACATTAGGTGGAAGTAAATTAGGATTTTTAAGAGATGAGCAATATGCTTTTTTTATAAGATGGATATATAATACAGGTGAAAGATCTTCTTCATATCACATACCAGGAAGAGCTCCAGAAATGTATAATGGTAATCTAGAAACTGATATTATATTTGGTGATAATGCTTTAGATGATTTAGGAGATCCTGTTTATAAAGTTTATAATACAGGCTCTATTACACAACAAAATATATCTGAACTACAAGATGATGATTCTTTTATTATTGGTAGAGGTAAAATGGGATATTGGGAATCTACAGAAAGATATCCATCAGATAGACCAGATATTTGGGGTGACCTATGTGGAAAACCAATAAGACATCACAAGTTTCCTACTGAAGAAGTAGGAGGGCCAAACTCACCTTTACATATTAGCACTACAGATGGTGATAATATAAATTTATTAGGAGTAGAATTTACCAATATAGGAAGACCAAAATATAATGATGGAAGTTATCTACAAGATGTAGTAGGTTATGAAATACTAAGAGGATCAAGAACTGGAGCAAAATCTATATTAGCTAAAGGCTTGTTTAGAAATATGCGGGAGTATACTGTACCAAATGCAGAAAATTTAATTGGTGGAAGTGTTCAAGGGCTATATGCAAATTACCCTTATAATGATTTGAGACCGGACTTATATTTTTGGAAGGGTGGTAATGATCTTAACAGAACAGATTCATGTGATAACCTACCTCAAAGTATATCATCATTTGCTCCTTTAGATGGTTATTCAAAAAAAGCATTTACTTTTGCATCTCCAGATTTAATGTTTACAAAGCCTTTTTTAAATGCTTATGAAACTAGAATATATGGAGAGATAACAGGTAAACAATCTGGTTATTTTAAAGCATCAGAAGATCATCCTCAGTTTAAACTATTAAGAAACGGTGCAGCTGTAATAGCAGCTGTAATTGGTATAGGTTATGCTGTTGCTCAAATTCAAGGAGATAGAGGAGCTATAAGATCCGGTGGTGGAGGTGGTAACTGGATGTCCAATGACTTTTATATGGGTTTTGGAACTGGTGGTACCACAGGTCTTGGGGCAAGTGCTGCTGTTAATTCTGCAGGTGCTATAATTAACTCAGGTATTTCTGAAGTTGCGGCAAATGTTTATGAAGCAGTTGATAGTACATTAGCATTAGCTGATTTGTGGGCAGGTGGATCAGCTTTAGAACTAGCACAAGTTGCATATGGAGTTGCAACTGCTACAGCTGGTGTTGCACCAGGTGGTAAACCAGGTGAGTATCAAATAACAACTAACAAAAATACATCTATGTCCCAGTTACCTTCGGGATTTAGAATATTAATTTCTGTTACAACTTCAGCTGCTAATATTGCAATTGGTGGTAATGAAATAATTGAGTTAATTTATAATTTAGTTAATAAGAGTGACTTTGTATTTAAATATAATTCACAAGGCTTTTTTAATGATTTTAAAAATAGCAATTTATCAATATGGAGATTTAAGAATGAGGATTCTAATTATTTAGGTTCTTCATTTCAAACATTTAATAATGGAGAATATAAGATAAATAATTTATTTAGACCATCAACAGTTGCTGTTGCATTAGAAAAAGAATTACAAGATCCATTAACTGAAGATAAATCAAGATTTACAATTGGGGGTTATGTTAGAAAGGATGGTTCAGTTGGTGAATGGTCTGATAATTATTTATTAAATCCTGATCAAAGTAAAATATCAAATATATCTGCATATTATGGATCACTTAAATTTAATTTTGATAATCAATATGGTCAGTTAAGTGGTATAAAACAGATACCTATGAGAGGTTGTGTTGAATTATTAGATCCAACCAAACCTGATCAATTTATGTATTCAACTAAAGCTCTTGTGGCAGGTGATACATTTATTGGTAGATATACTGAAAAAGTTATAATGCCAATTTTTTCTCAATATTTATTAGGTCAACCAGATGAGTTTACATATGATTATTCTATGCATGTTAATATACCATATCCTAGATATTGGTTAGATTCACAAAGGTTTGACATGACAGGTTTAGCTCAACAAATAGCAACACTTGGTATTGCCCCTGATCCTGATGATTTATTTCCTAATGATCTATTTTATTTAGATAGAGGTAATGATAGTTGTAGTCAAGGATTTACAAATATATTTAGAGGAGCAAATGCAAATGACCCCAATCCAATATTAGCTATGAGATATGCTTACATGTATTCTCATAATAATGGAGTATTAGACTTTTTTGTAGAATCAGAAATTAATTTAGCACATAGAGATTGGGAAGATACACAAGCAAGACAAATATATGATGTATATCAAAATAATGATATTGATGCATTATTCCATGCACAAATAGAAAAGAAAGATAATTATTATAAGTATGATGAGTCACTAAGTCCTTCAAGATTTCCATCACAAATAAGTTCTTTTGGAGAAATTCAACCATTATATTATGATCCATACGTTGCAGCAAACTGTTATGTTAGCCGTCCAAAAAGATTAATATATTCTTTACAAGCTCAAGATGAAGCTAAAAAAGATTTTTGGAGGGTGTTCTTACCTCTTAATTACAAAGACTTTAAAAATAAAGTAAGTGTAATAAAGCCTATGAGTAAAACAGGAGCATTAGTATTTTTTCCATTTTTATCTCCTCAGTTATTTCAAGGAGTAGATTCTTTAAAGTTAGGGTCTAATACAAATGTAACTATAGGTGATGGTAAACTATTTAATCAACCATTACAAAATGTAACTAACTCTGATATTTCTAATGAGTATGGTTCATGTGAAAGTTTAAGAAGTGTTATAAATACACCAGTTGGTTTATTTTTTATATCACAAGCACAAGGTAAAATATTTCAATATACAGGTAAAGGCTTAGATCCAATATCCAACAATGGAATGAAATGGTGGTTTAATAAATATTTACCTTCTCAATTAATTAAGCAATTTCCAATACTAGAAGATTCTGTATTATCAGATAATCCTATAGCAGGTGTAGGATGTCAAGCAATATATGATCCTAATGATGACATTGTTTATTTTATGAAAAAAGATTATAGAATAAAATCTAAATGGATTGCTAATGTTACATATTCTGAATCAAAAGGGTTTGAATTTGGTGGGTACTTACCTATTACAATAGGAGATCCTGTTTGGTTTGATGATTGTTCTTGGACTATAAGTTATGATCCAAAAGGTAAAGGATGGGTATCTTTTCATGACTGGCATCCTGAATTAGCATTACCAAGCATAAATCATTTTTTTACTACAAAAACAATAGATAGTGAAACACCAATATGTCCTCCTGGATATACATATAATGCAACAAATGGACTATGTGAAAGAATACAAAGCACATCTGAGTTAGCTTCTGTTATAATAGAAGAAGTGGATGCAGATGTACAAGGTGGTGCAACACTATGTTTATTAGATATTGTTATAGCAATGGATACTTCTGGTTCTACTGGAGGAGGTCCTAATTCTATAAGACAAGCGCAGCAAGATTGGTTAAGTGCATTTTTAACTGATCCTAATATATCAGGACCTATGGCTACTGGTAGATTTCAAATAGGTTTAAATGCATGGGCAACTACACGGGTTGATATGAATCCTAATGGATTTACTATGAGTAACACTGTAACTGAACCTCAAGTAACTGCTTGGTATAATAGTGTTTGGGGTCAAACTCCTCCTGGAACTGGTACAGCAGTAGGACCGGCATTAACACATGCTCAGAACCGAGTAAATTTAAAAGCAGGAAGTCAGTTAGGAGATAGAAGTTCAAATCCAGCTTTTAGACAAATAATTATTTTTATAACTGACACGAATTCTAATCCTGGAAATATAGGTTGCCCTTTCCAAGGTATTAATAATTCACCTACTGCAACAGGTCCTGCAAATCAAGATGTGTTTGCATTATATTGTGGTGCTACAAATCCTTCACCTCCTAACCCTAATGTATTAACTAATATATCTTGTACTCCAGGCCCCATAAATGTTGATGGATATCAATATGGTATTGCAGCTAATAATCCGGCTCAAATTGCTTTAATAGCGGCAAACATTGCGGCTAATGCATGTTCTATACCTACTACATGTAATTGTCCTCCTGGTTATACTCTTGTATATCCAAATCCAACAACAGGAGAATTTATAGATAGTTCAGGGCCATGTGAAGTAGATGCACCACCAACATGTAGAAAAATAGAATGTGAATGTCCTCCTGGTATCCCTGGATTTCCTACAACAACAACAGGTGTGTGTGATGATTTATTTTTAGTAGGAAGTCCTACATATGTTAATCCTAATCCACTTGTATGTAATTCAGACTCTTATGAAACTGCAGAAGCAAACTTTAGGGTTGGAGCATTTTGGAGACATAATGTAAGATGTGATTTATTTGCAAATTATTATGGTGTAGATTATCCATGGGAAATTGATTTAGTTGAACAAACTGGTCAGATGGTTAATACTGTAAGAAGTGTAGAATATCAACTTGAAACATATGTTTATAAAGGTGATATGGGTCATGCATGTAATGATGACAAATGGGAAGATCTTTTATTTAATTTTGATCAAGCAATTATTTATAACAATGAACAAGTTTCTGGGTCTTTAAAGTTGATTCCTACACCATTTAATGAGCCTTTAGCTAATTTAACTTATCCTATTGTTAGTGGTAATAATATAGATATATTATGTTCTAAAGTGGAACAGAAATATAGGTTCAATCAGTTTTGGGATATTACAAATGATAGAGGAGAATTTACATTTGCTGAACAACCTATTTGGAGAACAGCACCAAACGGATATATAAAAAATTTAAATGTGACAAACTTAAATTATAATAAATCACAATTACAACATAAGAAATTTAGACATTATGCAAATAATTTTATATTAAAAAGATTAGTCTCAGGAAATAGAAAAATGTTGCTACGTTTATTTAATACCAAACTACTTACATCTCTTAGATAATGGCAAAGAAAAAAAGCATAGGGCTACCAGGGGGACCAAATGAGTACATAACACATGTATCAGAAATGTTTAGTACAGAAGGATATAAAAGAAATAGCCCTGATGTTAACAACCCATATAATATTATACCGTCAGCAAATATTACAATGGATGGTGTAGACATTCCTGTTAGAGGATATGGTAATAATGGTGTTGTTCAGGATATGACACCAGGAACACAACATTATGATTATGGAAATGCAGACTATGTTGTTGAAGTACCAATGGCTCAAGATGGTACAGAAAAAAAGGTAGAAAAAAGTTTTGAAATAACTCCTGAGTTACTTTTAAAACAAGCTTTTGTAGAGTCTCTATTAAATCCAAATGCTAAAAATGATCTTGGATATAAAGGTATAGCTCAAATTGGAGATGACTTAATAACTGATTATAAAAAAGCAAATAAAGTTGAATCTGTAGATCCGTTTAATGCACAACAAAATCATGATGTTCAAGAGTGGTCTATGAATGAATTATATAACTCATCATTTGTAGATAAACCTACAAGCACTGCTGAAAATAGATTACTTAAAAGTTTAGCATCTTATAATTGGGGAAGAGGTAAAGTACTCAAATTGCTAAATGAAGAAAAAGCTGCTGGCAGTGATATATATACTAAAACTGCTTGGACAGAAAAACTACCACAACAAACAAAGGACTACATAAATATGATTGTTTATGATGGTTCAACAGAAAAAAGACCTAAAGTACAAGAGAACTTTATTAAAGCAACAACAGACGATAAGTATAAAGAAATAAGAGACATATATAAATATCAGTATGCTGGTGAAATATTAGATGAAAGAACTAATAATGCAGTTGTACAAGATAATACTTTTGTAAATAGGTTTATGCCTAAAGATTCTTTTCCATCTTTAAGAAATCAAAATAAAAGTATTGATGATTATAAATTTGATTTTTCAGATTATGAAGTTAAAGACAATCAGAGATCATCAGATAATAATGTAGAAAATAATCACGTTGTTGCAAAAGGAGAAAGTTTGGGTCTTATAGCTAAAAAGTATAATACATCCGTTAGTGAAATTGCATCTTTAAATAATATACAAGATCCTAATTTAATTAATATAAATCAAAAATTAAAGTTACCAAACATTGAGGTTAGTGATAAAAAAGAATATGTAATAAAAGCTGGTGATACTTTAAATGAAATAGCTAAAAAGCATGGAACAACATCTAATAAGTTAGCTGAAATTAATGGTATTGATGACATAAATGTTATAAGTATAAATCAAAGATTACAGCTTCCTGATAATTATATTGAAGAAGTACCACTAGCAGAAGAAAGTTGGATTAGTACTGACAAGTTAAAACAAAATAGGAAAGACATTAATGGTGGTAATGATGAGAGTATTGTTGTAAAATCACAAGTTTTAAATGACCCAAATCAAAGATATGTTGTCATAGATAAAAAATCACAAAGATTAAAACTTTATCAAGGTGATAATGTTCTTATGGATTTTGAAGTAGGAACAGGTGAGAATGTGGGAGATGCTCAAACAGTAACTAAAAATAAATATATAGATCCATACGGAAATATAGTTACACCAAAAGAAGCATTTATAGAAGAAGAGAAAGATGGTAAAATTGTATATGAAAAACTTAAGCCTGGATACAAAAGCAAGGTAGACTGGAGTGCTGGTAATAAGCAAACAGGTGCTGGAAAATTTACAATGGGTAATGTAGGTGAATATAAAAATACACCTTCATTTACATTAGTTAATGAGAATGGTATTGAAATACCTGCTGTTATCCATGCTGCATTAAACAGTAGGAAACAGTACTTTGATAATGACAATATTGAAGATAATAGAATGAGTAATGGGTGTATCAATGGTAAGTGTTCTGATTTAGAAGCATTATACAATACGGGATTACCAGCAGGTTCTCCAGTATTTATATTACCAGAAGAAGATGGGAACTATTTTGAGTTTACAGATGGACAAGCAGTATTAAGAACAGGTAGAGAAAATAGAATAGATGCTGAAAAATACATTGATTCACAAGGTAGGGAACAAAAAGGTCAAGGAATTAATAGATCTACTAACACTTTAAGTTACAAAGAAATCAGACCTGTTTTTGATGAAGAAAAATTTAAAAAAGATAAATTTACTTATTTTGATTTTAATGACACTGAAGAATATGAAGGGACAGTTAAACCTTTTGTTAATTCATTAGTAGATAATAAGCAACAAATAATGAAGGTTGCTGGCATATCTAGTGATGAGTATAATGAAATAGCAAAGATTGCATTTGGAATTTTAGGTAATGAAACAAACTTTGGAGATACTCATAGTGAAATAGGTAACGCAATTAGAGGTGCAAGAAAAAAATATTTAGAGCCAAAATCATCATCACCTGATTATCAGAGAAAATTTGATGGATATAGTTTTGCTGAAGGTGCTGATAATGATTATAATAGTGTTGGACTTACTCAGCTTAGATATCAAGAAGTAAAAAATGAAGGTAAAAAAAGAGATAAGAATGGTAATATTTTAGCTTCTGAAAAGGACAAAGTAATGCCAGCAGAAAAAATGTTTAATGATTTAGGTATAACTTCTAATGCAGACTTAATGGATCCTGAGAAAGCAGCTATAGCAACAGTTGCTAGATTAGCTTTTTTAGTTAACAATAGAAAAGGTGTTGACAAAAATGATTTAATGAATACACTACCTGGATTTTGGGGAGGATCAAGAAAGGATAATAAAACTACGTATATAAATAATGTTAAGAAGAATTCTAGATATTTAAAGTTAGAACAACTAGATAGAGTTTTACCTACAAATGAAGAAGGTGGAGAAATGAATGACTTTGATATGTATCAAGGATATTTAAATGGAAAGTATGATGGTACTGAACTAGAGATTAAGGCAGAAGATGTATATGATAAGCTTAATAGAAAACATTATAGAGAAGCTAAAATGCACGGTATGACTCCCAGCAATTTTATAGCAACTCATTTTTTAAACAAACCTTAAACCTTAAAAATTAGTAAATCTCTTGATTTATTTGTATATTATTAATATAAAATAATTGTTGTGAAAGTAAACAAAAAAAGTTTAATGCAGATGGGTGGTCAATCCTCAATGCAGCCTACAGGACAAAGTAATGATTCTGGTATGCAGCAAATTGTTGGGTTTATAAACACCTCTGTAAATGAAGGGCAAGACCCAGTAGAAGTTGTTATGGGTTTATTACAACAAGAAGTAGATCAACAAATTATAGCTCAAGCATTCATGCAATTGGGTTATGAAGAAGAACAATTAATGCAATTGTTTAGTGCTGTTCAAGAAAGAAGTCAACCACAAGAACCAAGTTCACCAGATGAACAAACTAGAAATCCTCAAGAGATTGCTAGAAATCAGGCATTAGAAGAACAAGCAGAAGCTGAAGAGGAACAAGCTGCAATGTCTGAAAAAAATGCAATGGCAGAACAACTTGCTATGGATCAAGGTATGCCAGTTGCAAAGTCAGGTATAGAAATTAAACCTGAAAATAAAGGTAAGTTTACTAAGTGGGCTAAAGCACGTGGTATGTCTGTAGCTGAAGCGTATAAAAAAGTATTAGCTAATAAAGACAAATACCCTCCTTCTGTAGTTAAGATGGCTAATTTTGCAAGAAATGCAGCAGGTTGGAAAAAAGAAAAAGGCGGAGAGACAGAAGAGTTTGTAGTACACATGATGTATGATACAGAAACAGGTGATGCATATAAAGCTAATACTCCTGCTGATCATGAAAAGTATAAAAAGCTAGGTTACTTACACAAAGATGAGTTGAAGAAAGCTCAAGAAGGTGTAGAGATAGTAAAGAAGAACGGATATGAATATAAAAAAGTATTAAACCCAGAAACAAATAAACCTACATATTTTTCCAGAAGAAACGGTGCAAGCAATTGGCAAGACTTACAAGAAGAGGGTAATATAATACCATTAAAAGCTGTGCGTTCTGATATTTTTGCTGATAACATAGAAGAATGGGAAGGTACAGAAGAGCAAAAGGAATGGGATCAAGAAGAAGCAATAAGATACAAAGAACTCCAAGAATCAAAAAAAGAATCTCCTGAAGAAGTTAGTTATGATAAATATGGTGTAAGAGTTGTACAATTTCCTTATGGATATGCTGGTATGCCTCCCGGTCATATTCAAGCACAGTTATTTGATAAAGATACATTAAAGTTAGTTGATAAAGTTGATGGTAGGAGAGCTTTTGTAAATAGATGGGTAACCGATAGAGGTACAAATACACCTATGAATCCCAATGAATATGAAGATGATGAAAATGTAAGAATTGCTGATCTTGAATTATCACCTGAAGAAATTAAGTTATTTTTATCAGAAGCACAAAAATTTAGAGGAACAGATAAAGGAAAGCAAAAAAAGGTATTAAAAGGATTATTATCTGAAATTAATGCGCCTACAGCATTAGGTGAAGGAAAGGAAGGTAGTTATGATTTTATAGATAGTAACTGTGCTACCGGTGTATGTACTGCTCTTGGTTTGAATCCCAATGCTTACAGAAATGCAGGGATAACAGATCCTACAGAAGTAATGGATGGTATTATTAAAGGTAAAAAATATAGAGACCGTATTACTAAACTTGTAGGTAATAAAGTAAACTCAGCAGATGGTCTTCAAGCTATTGTAAGAAATGAAGCAGATTATGAAATGTCTAATGATGCTTCTGAAAAAATATCAAGTTTTTTAAATGGCATTAGTGTTAAAGAAAGAGATAAATTATTAAAGTCTATTAACAAATCAGAAAATGATTTAACTAGTTTTGATGGTATAATGGATGTGTATAATGCTTTACCAGAAGGTACTATTCCTATGATGCTATCTGCTGGTGTAGATGAAATTGAAAATAATACTGATTTTCAGTTTGATATGGATGGTGTAAAAAATATACCTAATTATCACTATCAAAAATGGGGTAAAGATGCAATGAATAATATTAATTCATTTTTAGGAGGATCATCTAATTACTGGAAACAAACAGGAGGAGAGCAGGATAATGAAAGGATTAAAAATCCAAACATGATAACTAGATCTAATAACTATGCAAATCCATTAGCTTTTGAAACAGCTAATGATTTTAATCTTTTAGGTGCAGTTAATGTATTAAATTCTGGTTTAACTAATATGTTCAGTGGTAAAGATGAAGATGGTGATGGTCTTAAAGATGGTTCATTTAGAAATCTTGGTGCAAAAAAAACATTAAATAAATTAAACAAAGGTCAGTATTATGATTATAATATTCAGGTAGATCCTAATGATACTAATGAATATGCATTTGATGAACTAGATTTATTTAATGCAAGTAAAACATTTGATAAAGATAAATTAAGAACAACAGAAGAGTATAAAGCAGATATTAAGGAAAACTCACGTGTTAATTATAATAGAGAAACAGGTGAGTATGATGCTCTTTTATCTAGTAGAGATCCAAGTAACTATACATACCGTAATATTTTTGGTCAAAAGAAAGATGTATTTAATGATGAAAAATTAACTAATGCATTAGATGGAGAAAATCTAAACTATTTTGAAGGTGTAGATAAAGATACTAGGCAACAAATTTTGGACTTTGGTGATGCTAAAAATAATGGTATGCCTGAAGGTACTACACTAAATATAGATAGAGATACTGGTGCAGTAAGATATATGGGTCCTGATACACCAGAAAACAAACAAAGGGATGACTATAGAACAATGATGGGTTATAATAAATATGGAGCTAGAGAAAAAGAAGAAGAAGTAATAGAAGAAGTTTCTTCATCTAACTCTATGATACCAACAGATATTAATGGTCAACCTCTTGCTGCAATGAATAATACACCACCTAGAGTTCCAGCCCCTACTTTTCTAGAATGGTCAATGCAAGATAAGGTAAGAAGAACTGGTGCTAATGCTCCACAACAATATCAAGACTACCTTAATGGTATTCAATCAAGTCCACAAAGTTCAACAGTTCAGGCTAATAAATCAAATTTATTAGATAAAGTGGGAACTGAATTAGATAAAGCAGGTACCTTTATTAAAAATAAATATAATCAAGCTGTGCCATTAATTAAAGAAGGTGCTGAAGATGTAGGAGATTTTATTGAAGATAAAACTAATAAAGGATTAGATTTTTTAAAAGATATTAAATTTGAAAAAGGTGGTGATTTTTTACCTAAAGCTCAGATTCTTGGAGAATTTGATCCTAACAATCCATTTAATTTGCCTGACTTTTCTCAGATGGGTCAAACCTCTTATATAAATCCAGAGACAGGGGCACCATATACAACAGGTCCAAGTGCACCAGTTGCAGTAAATGAAAATAATCCAATAGAGTTAGATGAAGTAACTGTTACTGCAAAAGGTAATCCTCTTAATAGATTACAACCAATTGGTATACAACCGTTACCTAATGGTCTAGATGATTTACAATTAGCACCATTTAATACACCTACACCGCTTACACAAACCACTGATGCAGAAGATCCTACACCTTTTGATGATCCAAAAGTTAAAAGAACAAATAATTTTGAAGGAGGGGTAAATAGATTTATGGATAGCAACTTTATGAAAGGCTTTGGAGATATTTCAGAATTTGCTGTTGAAGGAGCAGGTGTAATAAACGATTGGTTTAGACAAAAGAATGTTCAAGATGCAAGAAGAGAAAACCGTAGAAGATTTGCTGTAGCAGATAATATATATGGTACATATGAAGACCCAGCTTTAAAGAGAGGTGTATGGGATGTTAATACAGGTCAAGCTCAAGGTGAAGGAGACAGAACAACAAGTTGGAGTATGACAGCTAAAGAAGGTGGGGAAGTAAATGTTAATAGTGAAATACTTGCTGCATTAATAGCAGCAGGTGCTGATATAGAAATATTATAATTATGGCAAAGATTAAAATAAATAAATTACCAAAAGGTTTTAAACTTGTTGACGGTAAGATTGAAAGAGAGCAAGTAATGAATAACGGTGGTTATGTTACTGGTGACCAAAGAGATTACGGCTTGGTCACAACTCCACAAGAGTATTATAATAATACAAACTTCAATAATGCTGATGATGAAAGTGTTAGGTACAGCCTATCTAGTGTACCTAGAGATGTAGCTAACATAGAAGCAGAAGGTGGAGAAACCGTTCTTACTGACTTAAGTGGTGATGGACAGTTTGGTCTTTATAATATTAATGGGCCAAGACATAGTAGTGGTGGTGTACCAATGTTTTTACCAGAGCAATCTTTTATATATTCAGATACAAATAAAATGAAATTTAATAAAGATGAAATGGCTGAGTTTGGTATTGAGTCACGTAAAGGAAAAACACCAGCTACAATATCAAAGAAGTATCAGCTTAATCCATATTTAGGAGCAATAAATGATCAGTATGCAGATGAAATATCTACAATAAGTGCTGAGCTTATGCTTAAAAAAAATATGAATAATTTATCAAAGTTGGCCTTTGGTCAAGAAGTAAAAAAGAATTTTGAAGACGGTGTGCCATTAGCAGCACATCCGTATTTAGTTTCTATAGGAGAGGATCCTATTGCATTTACTGCAAAGGTTGAGGAAATTTCTAAAAGACAAGCTCAAATGAATGCTCTTGCAGCATTACCTCCACAGCAGCAACAGCAACTAATGATGTTGCAACAAATGATGGAACAAGTTGATCAACAACCACAAGGTCAACAGCAAGGTCAACAGCAAGGTCAACCACAAGGTCAACAGCAAGAAGAAGTTATAGAAGATGTTGTAGAAGTTGCAAAGTATGGAACTGAAGTAAATGGTTTAAGAAAATATCAAGATGGAGATGAAGTTGTAAATCCATTAAAAGAAGATCATCCAAAATATAAAGATTGGAATGAAAAAATTTCTACAGGTAACTATGATGTAAAAACTGTAACACTTGAAAATGGTGGTACAAGACTTATACTAACAGAAAAAAGAAAAGAAATAGAAAGTGTAGATCCAAGTGAAGCGGGTAACCAAAAAGGAAGAGGTACTACACCTATATATAATGAAGATATTGCAGGCCAAAGACAGGCTTTTAATGAGGCAAGTAATGATGGATGGCAATATCAATCAGGCTCTTTATCAGCTGGTAACAGACCTTTACAACAGAGTAAGATATATAATAACCAAATAGTAGATGGTAAGTTTGATCCAAATATAACAGCAGATAAATCATCTGGTGTACATTCTTATGGTTCACCAGAAATTAAAAGTGCAGCAGCAGAAAAAGACTTTATGAATAGATGGGGAGATATTGTTGCACAAATAGATGGATTTGATTACAACATGAATGCTAATGACCCAAAGGTTAAGCAATTTCAAGTTCTTGCTGAGGAAACAAGAAAGAAAGAGCATATGGAACACTTTGGTAATTTAAAAAATTATAAACCATACTTTACAAAAGATGGTGTTAGCGGATCAAAATTTGATGGTGCTTTTGGTTTACATACTTACAATACTCCACGTTTAAAAAAGAATGAATTATTTAGTGAAGAAATAACTTTAGATCCTGAAGAAAAAAAGAGAGAAGAAATTAAGAAAAAAGAGATAGAAGAATATAAGCAACCTTATACTCCTCCTTTTATTCAAGATGAAATTAACTTAAATGCATTAGGTATGATAGATGATAATCTATATATGCCTTGGGCACCAACAGCAGAAAGACAAAAAATTGATTATGTGTTGGATGATTATTTAGGACAAGTTAATGCAAACAATTCTTCACTTGCTACTGCAGCAGAGCAAGTAGGTAATACAATTGGTGGACCTGCAGCAATAGCTGCAATTTCTGATTTACAAGGTAGAACTATGAAAGCAAATTCTGCTGCTATAGGTAGTACTAATTCACGAAATGTAGCTACAATGAATCAAGTTGGTACACTACAACCTCAATTGGATATGAAAGTAAACTTTGAGAATGATAGAAGAAAAACAAAAGTATATGACGATGTTAACAAGACACTACAAGATCATGATAACTTTTTAAATGATAAAATAGCTAAGAGTGCAGAATTAAGAAATACTCTTATAACTAATAGAGCAGGTGCAGCCAACTTAAATGCATTAACTAAGAATTTTGACATAGATACTACAACAGGTGGTATAATAGGGTTCACTGATGGTGATGCATTAGAAAAAGTAGGATTACCAAAAGATCAACAAAAAGCATTCTTAGATAGTTATACAGAACTTCAAAAGAATTTGGGACCAGATGTAAAAGTTGATGCTGACATGATAAAAGCATATATGACACTTGGTCAACCAACAGCAATATCTAATCAATCAAATGCAGCAGCTGAATTTGCAAGATTGGGTAGCCCGCAGTTTTATCCAACAGGTAAATCTAAGGTGGGGAAAGAAATTAAAAGAATGGTAGTTCCATTCTATACAGGCAAGATGGGATCATAAACCTTAAAGGTTTTAATTTATACCTTGTTAAACATATATAATTATAGTAAATTTACATTATGGCAACATACGTACCAGGATCAAAAGCATACTTACCGGACATTAAACCGTTTACTCCAGATTTTAAATTTTTATCTGCGGTATTGGATCAAAGACAAGATAAGTATACTACTAATTGGAAGGCAACAAATGATGTCTACAATAAAGTAGTGTATGCTGATCTATCAAGACAAGATACAACAGAACAAAGAGATCAATATATAGAAACATTAGGTCCTTCACTAGAAAAGATTGCTGGTATGGATTTATCATTAGCACAAAATGCTGATTCAGCTAAAGCTGTATTTGCACCTTTCTTTGAAGATAAGCTAATTGTAAAAGATATGGTTTATACTGCTAATTATAGAAAGCAGATGGATTATGCCAATAGACTTTTACAATCAAATAATCAAGAACAAAGAGAAAAATACTGGAATCCGGGTGTTAAAGCCTTACAGTATAGAATGGAAGATTTTGTAAATGGTACGGCAGATGAAGCAATAAATGCATCATTAGCTAGATATGTAGAAGATGCAGATTTAGTTCAGATGTCTGAAAAAATATTATCAGAAATGGATCCTCCTTTAAAAATTAAGATGGATCATTTTGGAACAAATCCTGATGGAACTGTAAATACAGATTTTATTATAACAACTCAAAATGGTGAATTAGTTACTGGTCCTGCTTTGCAATATATACAAACAGCATTAGCAGATGATCCTAGAGTTCAACAAGCTTATCAAACAAGTGCATATGTAGAAAGCAGAGACCGTGCTGCAGAATTAATGCAAACGGGTCAAGCAACAACTGTTCAGCAAGGACAAGAGATGTGGGCTAATGAAAGAATAGCTTTAGTAACTGCAGCAAATCAAGACAAAACAAATAAAAATAAAAAACAACTTGCTGAAGATAATAAAGCTAATGAAAACTGGTCAGCATATCAAAAAGATCAAGGTATTATACCAGGATCTGATGAAGAAAAACAACAGAAAGAAAACTTAAGTGCTTATGAAGCTACTAAAGCTGAGTTAGAACAAAACATGAAAGTTGAGCAAATTTCTCAAACGCCTGTTGGTGAAGGTTTAGAAAGTAATCTTAATAGAGCTTATGAACTAACTATGTTGTTTAACATGGATAGAGATATGAAAATTGGTGCTCAGAATTATAGCATGAGAGATTTTGAATCTACAATGGAAGCTAATCCTTATGCAGTTGCACAGAAAAAGCATATGATGGATATGCAAAAAGTAAGATTCCAGGCTAGAGAAAGGAGAGCTCTTGAAGATATCAAACAAAAAAATAGAATTGATTTAGCAAAAGCAAAAGGAGAAATCTTAAGTCCAGAAGAAAAAGCAGCAAATGATGCTTTACTAAAAGCATTAGGAAAAACCACTGTTAAGAGAGGTGATGCTAACACTACAGAATTACCAGATGGTGCTGTAGTAGTTGCTGTAACAGAAAATCAATTTGTTGAAGATGACAATAAACTTTTAGTACGTGAGGTAGATGCTGTTTTAAATTCATATGTTCAAATGAATCCAAATGGTGATAATGGCAATCAACAGTGGACTATAGATTTTAATGGTACCCAAATTACAGGTAATATTGAAACCTTAAGAAATCAAATGCTTGCACAAGAAGAACTTACCACTAAACAAATTGAGAGTGGTGTAATAGCTGATTATGAAAATAGAGAAGCAATAAATGCTGCATTTACAAGTAGGTATGAATTTATTACTAATGCAGATGGTGTTAAATCTAAAAATCCTTCCTATCAGCAATCAGATCAATGGTTAAATTTAAACAATGACTTTTTAAAATTAAAATCAGATAAAACAGTATTAGATAGAAACTTACAAACTGCAACACAAACACAGTATGAGACTTACCAAAAAACAAAGGTAAGAACGCTAGCAGATGATGATGAAGTCAAAGCACAGTTTGATGCTGGATATACTGATATATATGATGATACTGACCCAGATAATGTAAAACTTTTAACTAAAGCAGAGTACGTTGCTGCCATGGTAGAAAAAGCAGAAGCAAATCAACTAATTAATATAGGTGATGAAGGCTGGCTTTATGGTAGAAATAATGTTCCTGAAGGTGATGGTGATGACTACACAGATAAGTACTATAGAAAAGATAAAAAAAGATATGTAGAAGGACAAACAACCTACACTAGTTACGGTGTAGGTGGTAGTAGTGGTATGGGTGGTGGATACTATGAAACAGTATATGATGAAAATGGTAAGCCTGTAAGAGAAGTTAATGTTGCTGCAGTTAAAAGACATGCAGAAGAAATATATGATAGACTAGCAGAAGATCAGAATAAAGGGTTGACTTCTCAAAAAGGTTGGGAAGGTTATGAAACTGCAACATTAAAAAGTGTGCAGCTGGGTAGACAAAATCTTATTGGTGAAATTGAAACAGGGGTAACTTACGGGGGTAACATAGATCCTAAAGTAACAGGTTCTGCAGGTAATAATCTTTATACTGATTTTTTAAATCAAATGGCACTAATGGATGGTGCTGGGCAAAATCCACAATACTATATTGGTGAAATAGGTATAGATAGTGATATAGATGATAACCTAGAAGGTAGTGATTTAGCTTTATACAAAAGAGCACTTGAAGCTTATAAAGCAGATATGCTTAACTATGTTACAAATGATAAAGCAGGAAATTCTATTTCAACTATGCCAAGAGCATCTATAGAGTATAAACCTGTATACGGTGATCCAGAAGCAGTAGACAAAACAAAAGCTGGTAATATTATTAAGTTTAGCGGAGATTGGTTAGAGTCTAAAAAAGCTGGCTCAGAAACTACTGGTGAGTATGGAACATTTAGTCAAGGAGATATTAATAAATTGAAAAAAGGTATTTCTATTTTATTTGATCAAAAAGATGATATAAGTCCTAGGTCTGCAGCTAAGAGTGCTGTAGTGTCATCTCCTATTATTAGTGAAATAATGGCAAGTCAAAATCATTATGTAGAATATAAACCAACTTATGGTACTAAAGAAGATGGCAATGTTCAAACAGGTACATTAAGATTTGTTCAAAACAGTCCAACAGAGTACATGATGAATTGGCAATTTAATGAATATGTAGATGGTGGAACATATAGAATGACACCAGTTAGATCAAGAACCATATCTTTACCGGCTGGTACACCTTATGATGGAACACTGGAAAGATTAAAACAGGTTTTAGAACAAACAGAGTTCAATCCTTTAGGTGCAGAAAACTTAAGAAGAAGAAAGAAAGATAAGGCAGTAAATGGCAAGAAATAATATTCAATTCTGAAAATGGAAAACAATTTAGAAAGTAAAGGTTTAGATCAAACTATTAAAGCTAGTGAAGCAACAGGACCTCAGTTTGCTATTAATAAGGACATTGATTTTGTTTCAGTTGAACAAGCTTATGAGGATCCAGAATATGATGCATATATTGATATGGCGGATACTGCTGCTATACAAAGATTAGATCAGCAAAAAGATTTTATAGAAAAGTATGGTTCTGGTGTATATCAAAATATAGCTTTACCAACGCCATCTATGGCAAATGATACCTATGATCCACAAATGCAGAGAAATGCAAGAGTGCCTGGTGATACTATATCTAGGGATAATTCTGTAGAACAAACTATTGATGCAGTATTATATGATCAAGCAAAACAATTAAATCAAAAACAAAAAGAAGGAACATTTATTGCTTCACCTATTTATAGTGATAAGAGAGCAGAAAGCTTTGACCGTTATTATCACCATCCAAAATTTGCTACATTAGGTTTTAGCCCTTATGCAAATAATTCAGAATATTACAATGCAAATAGTACAGCTTGGGATGACTTGTCAAGAACATGGACATCTGTTAAAGGTTTATTTGGTATTGGTTTTACTTCTAGTTATGTGAGTGCTGGAGATGGTATGGATGGTAAATATGGAAAATATGATTCTGGTAGTGCTGGATCATATGAAGATTTTGTTGACATAGGTATGTCTGATAGAGGTGGTACTACGCAATTTTTTAATAACTTGTTAGTTAACTCTGGTTATACATTTGGTATAATAGGATCAATAGCATTAGAAGAACTTGCATTAGTAGGTTTAGAGGCAGTAACTTTTGGAGGTGCAACACCTTTAGTTGCTGCAAGAACAGCTTCCAATGCTGTAAAATTAGGTAAAGCTGGTAAAAGAATATTTAATTCTTTTGGAGTAGGTAGAATGGCTACAGCAACAGCAGATATGGTAAGAGCCTTAAGAAATGCTGATGTTGCTTTAGACTTTTATAATGTAGGTAAATTTGTTGGAAAAGGAATAGCACCAGAAACTTATGCTGCAATCAAGAGTATAAGAACTGCAAAAAATAGTGCAGGTAATCTTACTAATATGCGTAAGGCTGCAACCACTTTTGGAGGATTTTATAGAGATGTAAGATCTTTCAATCTGGCTATGGCAGAAAGCAAACTTGAAGGTGGTATGCTTTACAATGAAAGGATGGATGAGGGCATGAAAGAAAAGTTAGCAGAAAACTTTGGTGCTCCTGTTACTGATTTGCAAATGGCTTCAGTTCAAGAAATGGCTGCTAAAGCAGGTTTTGCATCTACCATGCAAAATTTACCTTTGATATTTGCTACCAATCAATTAGTTCTGGGTAATGCATTTGGTGGTTTTAATAAGTCATTTGCACGAATGGCAAATCAGAATATAAAAGGTGGAGCTAGAAGAATTATTAAAACATCTAAAAGCGTACTTAAAGATGGTACAAAAGCTTTAGATGTATTTGCGGATGCTGGTTCAGGTCTAAAAGGTGTTTTTAAATCTATAGGTAATGCTGGTATAAAAGGTAATCTTAGAACTGCAGGTGGTGCAACTTTAAGATATTTTGCTGCTAATTTTGGTGAGGGTATTCAAGAACTTGGTCAAGAAGCTATTGCAACTGGTACAGGAGAATATTACAAAACATTATTAAAAGATCCAGCATCAGGTGGTTTAGAATTATATAAGACAAGTTTGGCATCAGGAGTTGGATCACAATTTTCTGAACAAGGATTTGAAACTTTTATGTCTGGATTTTTAATGGGTGGTGTTGTTGCAGGGCCACAAAAATTATTTTTTCAAGGTGTACCTGCTATATATAAAAGAATTTCAGATCCCAAAGCATTTGCAGAATATAAGGCTAATAAAGAAAAAGCTATATCTTCATTAGTAGATACTTATAATGATACCTGGAACAAAATGGCAGAAGATCCAAATGCTGTTTTTGATCCAAAGAAGTTTAAATTTTTAGTTCAAAAGCAAGCTGCTGAAGGAATGTTAGAATCTGCATTTGAAAGTGATCAGTTTGGTTTTATTGATAGTAAGGATATTGCAAAGTTTAATCAGATTTATGATGTTGTATCTAATGGAGGTGCTAGATTTTTTGAACAACAACTAAATGATTATGCAAATCTGGATGATGCTAGTTTAGCACAAGCTTTTCCTACAGATAAACAACAAATAAAATCAGGTAAACTTAGACAAAGATTTACTGACATGATTGATTCAATTGGTGTCATGGAAGAAAACTTTAATAAGTTAAAAGATAAATATGAAAACCCTTTTGATGAAAGCAGATTTGAAAAAGGCACTAGGGAATTTCAAGAAGAAGCAATAAAAAGAATATCATTTGATCATGCACGTTATTTATACATGTTTACTAATGATGGTTTTAATAGAGCATTAGAAAGAGCAGATAGCATATTTCAATCATTAGAATCTGATCCATTGTTTAAAGACATGGAGGCAAAAGATATTACTGTATTATTAGACAATGACTCAATTAATAATGAGTTAAAACTTTTACTTCAAGAAGAGTTAATCATGAAAGATGATAAAACTCAGACAGGTAAAGTAAAAGAAATTAGAGAAAGAGCAAAAAGGTTAACTGCTTTACAAGCAATTTTAACTGATAAAAAAAATCTAAAAAAAGATGGATCATTTGATCAAAGAAAAATACTTAAACTTAAAACTGAATTCCATAACTATGTGAGATTCATGGCTAAAAAGTCAGGGTCATTTGTGAATGAAGAGGTTGTAATGGATGCTCTTAAAAAAATTGTAGATCATAAAGCTCTTAAAGGTAGAGCAAGAGTATACTACAAGTCTATTGAATACTTAAACAATCCGGAAAGATTTACAGAGATATATGAAAGAACAAATGAGTTCTTAAAGAGTGCATTTAAAGATGTCCAAAAAAACTACAAAGAAGCAGTTGAAAATTATATTAAAACAAAAGAACAAGTTCAACTCTTAAATGAAATAGCTAAACTTACTGATGATAAGGGTAACATGGTTATACCTGATCCTAATGAAGTTAAAAAATTCTCTATAACTAATAATCCTTATGATCTAAAGACATTTTATACAGAAGCAGGTACAATTACAAAAAGGTTTAATGCAACTACAGTAACACAAATTAATGAAATACTAGGTGGTTATGCTAAAATATCAGAACAGGACACAGTAGATCAAAAGACAGAAGAAGCACAAGCTGAAGAGACAAGAGCTGATGTTGAAGAAATACTTAGTGAAAATGGAGTAGAAATAGTATTACCCAACGTTGAATCTAAAGTATATACTGAAATACTAAGAAAGGGTTATAACAAATATCTTGCTGATCAAGCAAACTTAAATAAAAGTGCAGTAGACTTTAATGCTTGGATTAATACAGAAAATGGTAAAGCCTATAGACAATCATTTGCAGCAATTAAAAAGATATGGATAGCAAATGATAAGTTAACAAATCCTAATAGATCTTTAACACAAGAGCAGATAGAAAATGATGCAAACCTTATAAGTTGGTTAACATCTCAAGAAGGAAAAACAAATGACTTAGTTGCAAAGGTTTTAGATAAAACCGGACTTACAATATCAGAAATAACGGGTATAGAAGAACAAGCACCCGCAAAGAATAAACCATACAAAGGTAGAGCTAACACAGATGTTATTGAAAGTGGATCTTATGTAGCACTTGTAGAAATTGAAACGGAAGGTAAAGATGGAAAGAAAGAATTCCTTTATCAGTTGTTTGAAAATAGTACAGGTAAATTACTAGATGCTGAAGTACTAAGTACAAAAGGTTTAGGTAAGGTTAATGCTTTTGTAGTTAAAGGTCAAGCAGTAGCTGCTTATAAAAGACTAGAGAGTGATCAACCAAACTCAGCAGAGTTTCCATTTGATGGTGTTGAAGGTTTGTCATATGGTCAAAAGGTTTATAAAGACGGAATAGAATATACAATACTAAGCAATCCAAAAAAATTAGCTAATAAAGGAACCCTTCTTTTAATACCATCAGATGCTCAATCATTAACGTATGAGGAGAAGGTAGCACAAAAGGTATTTATAAATGTAAAGAAAGGTGGGTTTAAAGATTTCTATACACTAGAAGAAATAGATTCAAAGCGTTTACCTGATAGTGTTTCAAGATTAGACTTTAATGAACCTGTTAGTCCTTATGGTGCAAAGAATCAAGATGAAACTTCATGGCAAATAGCTAAACAAAGATATTTTGCTATAATTTCTGAACTGTCTCAAGAAGATCTAAAAACTTTAGAACTTGTTGTTACATTAAATCCAGAAGCTGGTAAAAAAGGAGGACAGTATAGTATACCCGGTAAAGAAAGTAATGAATATATTACACGCACACAGTCTAAGTACCTTATTGGTATAAGAACAAATAGTAGTGCTGTACAAGATAAGATTGATGCATTATTTAGCAAAAATGGTAGACTTGAAGGAGTAGATCCTTTTAAAAGTGATGATAGAGTATTTGCTTTTTTACCTAATCAAAATTTTCAAATAGAAATAGGTGGTAAAATAATAACAGTTGATCAGCTTAATTCCAGTCAATCAGCAAATATATTTAATGTACCTGATAACTTAAAAGGTAAATTAACTGATGCACAAGTATTAGAAATAGCAAAGGAAAAATATGCAATAAATAATGCTCTCTTGGCAAAAATAGATGAGCAATTTGCAGACAATTCTAAAGATGGGAATATAGCAGTATTGTCTCAAGAACAATTACCTAAAGGATTTTCATTTAATTCTACACTTGGTAATGTTGTATATGATAATTCTGAGAAAAAATTAACTGACTTAGAACATAATGCTGCAGATGAAAATGGTAATTATTTAATTTATCAATTAGAAAAAAGTAAAACCGGAAGATCTAAAATAGCTATTACTAATTTAGAAGAAGGTGCCAGAAGAGAACTAATTAATAAAGTAGAAACTCAGTTAGAAAAACAAGGTTTATTAAGCCAGTTAAGTATGGGCACAGATGCTTATAAAGCAGTTGTACTTTTACCAGATGGAACTTACAGGCTGGTTCCTTTAAAGTCAGAGTCATTGGAAAATGAAGGAACTGATAAGCTGTTTGTTGATTTGATTACAAGAGCACAAAAAACACAGCAGGAAAACAAGAATGGAAAAGATGCTTCCTATAACAAAGAATGGAATGAAAATCAAGGAGTATGGATTAGTTCTTTTCCAGGAATAACAGTAAAGCTTGAAGTAAATAAATTTGGTAAAGTTCAATTGTCTATTGTTAAAGATGGTACATGGACAAATATTGAATTAACACGTGCTGAAGTTAACGCAAAAGAAGATGCAGCAGATAAGATCCAAAAATTAATTGATAGAGCAAATGAAAGCACTGTTTTCAAGACAGCAGTTAGTAGTCCAGAGACAGGAAGTAAAATAGGTTTTACTTTAACTAGAAAAAACTTTAGAACATCTTACTCTAGAAGTGTTGATGTTAATGAACTAATTGAGAAAACTACAACTCAAGCTAAAACTCAAGTTGTAGGTTTAGATACATTACAAGTCTTTGCTCCTTCAGGAACTACACAGAGTTCTTCTAATACAGGAACAACTACAGCTGGTACATTTACTCAAACTGAAGACTATACAGATGCAGAAGGTAATCCAATACCTAAAGGTCCAGAGATGACAACTGCAAGCACTAAAGATAAAACTTACACAGCAGAAGAATCTGAGTATAGTATACTAGACTTAGAAGACAGTGAGTTTGATGCATATAAAGAAAATGATTTTAAAGATCTTCCTTCTTATATGATAGAGCATATTGTAAACAAAATTATATCACCAGAGGGTGGAGTTGCATTAAGAGAAAGAGAAAGAGAAGTTTTTGAAAGTCCACGTAAGTCAGAAATAATGACTAGAGTTGCTATACTGGGTGGTACAGTTAAAGAAGCAGAGATATCAGAAACTCCTTTAAGTAAGATTGATAAGGAATTAACTGCACTCAAAAAGAAATTACAAGAAGGTAAAAAAGGAGCAGCAAAAAGAAAAGCTTTAAAAGATAGTAAGGAATATCAAAGATTACTAAAAAATAAAAAAGCAATAGAGTCTGCAGCTAATAAAGTAATGCCTGCATATACAGTACAAGATTCAGAGAACGTAGATGTTTTTATGGCTTGGGCTGCAAACAATTTACCTGACTTCATTAGTATAGAAGACATAGGTGTATTAGGTAGTAACTTAAAAGCAGGTGGTGTAAGAGTTGGAGCTTTTGCTTTAAACTTACATGCATTAGCAGGGGGAATGAAAATAGGTGGAACAATATACACTGGTGCTAAATCTCCATTTAGATATCATGAAGCATTTCACGGTGTTTTTAGAATGTTGTTAAGTGATGCAGAAATTAACAAGTACCTATCAATTGCAAGAAAAGAAGTAAGAAGTAAATTAAGAGCAGAAGGTAAAACGTTTTTACAAGAATTAGAAAGATTCAGAAATTCAGCAGACACATATACTAATATGAGTAAGGCTAGATTAGAACAAGAATATTATGAAGAATATCTAGCAAATGAGTTTGAAGCATTTAAACAAAATCCAAAAAAGACTAAAACAGATTCCAGTGTTAAGTCTTTATTTACTAGGATTATGGAGTGGATTAAATCCGTATTTAATTCATACAATAAAAGTGAGTTGCTTACTTTATTTGAAAACATTGATGGTGGTAAATATCAGACGGCATCAATAGCTAACAATCAATTTATCAATACTCTTACTACAGGAGTTACAGTGGAAGCCAATGCATTAATACCTTATGATTCTATACAAGATGGAAAAAAGATTGGTTTTTATTATTTAGATAGTGCTGTAGCTGATCCTATGATTAGAAGTATTGCTGCTATGTATTTACAAGCAGAGCGTCAAGTTACAGAAGCAGGTGTTAAAAGATCTGAAATATTTGATGGTGTAATAGATGATTTTTACAATCTATATGATCCAGAGAATGTAATAAATCTAGATAAAACAGATGCACAAAAAGAAGTGTTAGAAAATATAATTTTAGCATTAGATAATTATTTAGAGGTTATAAAACCGCAAGTATATTCTGTACTAAATGTTATAGATAGTCAGATTACTGAAGAAGAATATAATACAGAGTACTTTGAAGATTCAGTGGGGTTAAGAAGTATTGATCAGTGGGATACTGATGCATCATTAATTGGTGGATTAGAATCTACACCAAGACATATACGTGCTTACTTGGCTACAACTACTAAAGAAGAAACAGATTTCTTTGGTAATAGAGAGCTTAAAGCCGGGGTGCCTTTAATTATACCAGTAGAGTTTAATAAGGTATATAATGGTTTGCTAAAAGCTGTTAAGAATATTGAAGACCCTAAAAAGATGTTGCGTACAATGTACTTCTTTGGGCAAGATAATCTTGAAACAGGAGCAGTAGTGTCAAGATTATTAAATGATCTTGGTGTTAGTAAGGAAGCTTTACTATCAAATAGCCCATTACCTTTAGAATTAAAAAACCCTAGTTTATTTCAAGCATTCACCAAGGCTTTTGAAAACTTTAGAGTAGAATATATATTTAGTCAAAGAGATTCAGCTGGTAATGTTATAATGTATTCTGCAGCTGAAAGAGATGATATAAATTCTCAAGTAGATATTTGGTCACAAGCATGGAATGATGCAGAAAAGAAAATAAAAGTTGATTCTAGCAGAAAAAAAACTGTTGAACAAACACTGAGTGATTTTGGTGATTTACTATTGCCTTCATCAACAATAAAAACAGATAAGGAAATTAGTGAGTTGTCTAAAAAATACTCAGAGAAAATATTTGAACTTACAGGTATAAAGCTAAGCAAGCAATATATTGCATTTAGTTTAACAGCAAACAGACCTCAAACAGATGAGCAAGTAGCACTTCAGAGTGTGCACTCTAATGAGACACCTATTACTGAAGAAGATATCCGCACAATGAATATATTAATTCAAAACAGTGAAGATATTTTTAATGAAGGTGAAGAAGGAATGTACTCTAGATTAAGAACTTTAGCTATTAATAATGCACCTTTTGATGAAACAATTGGTTTATCTGTATTTAAAAATAGTGAGGGTAATTTAGTTTACGCTCATCAAAAACCTACGTATCACTTAAAGCAAGTTGAAAAATTAAATACTGATGTTCAAACTTTAGAAAAGTTAAAGGAAGAAAATCCTTATTTAAAAAATAATTATCTTCTAAATAATGATGCGTTTATACAAATGTCTGCAGAAAACAGACAAAAAATATTAAGAATTGCTGGTACAGCTGTTGGTAATATAAATACTACTGAAGAAGAAATAAATGAAAGCATCTCTGGATTAAAGTCTAGATCTACTTACGGTAACTTTACACCACAAGAGTTTGCATTAAACTTATTGAATTCATATACTTATGGAGTTAATACTAAATCTGATAAAGTTAATTTTGTAGAGTACTATGATACTAAGCTTGGTAAGAATGTTAAGGTTGCTTTAGCTCCTTCATTAATAAGAGTATTAGAATCTTCTAACACGGGAGATATGATGGGTCTCCCTGTAATTAAAGCTGTTGAGTTTGCTAATGGATCAAGCGGTGCTGTAAAATTAACAGATGAGGCTGTTGATACATATATAAGTTCAATTGAAACAGAGTATGACCGTATACTAAGAGAGTCAGCTTTAAGGCGTGATAACCCACTACAAGTACAAAAGCTAGGTTATAATACAGAAGGGGGTAGAGCATACAAACTTCATAACTCTGCTTTATTTTTACCTCAAACAATAAGAATTGCGTTAGAAGAAATAGCAACACGTGATGATGCAAAAAGTTTGTCTGCTGCTTTATCTGAATTAGATATGACTATGGCGGATCTAAAATCAAATGTAATAGAAAGCTTAGAACAACAATATAAACTGTTTAAAGAAGAACTTAAAACATTAAACATAAATGAAGAAATAAGCAGTAAAGTTAGAGAAGGTTTGATAAATAAAAATGTTAAAGCCACACCAGATTTAATACAATCAAATCAATTGCTAAATTTAACTTATGATGAAGAATATAATTTAAAACAAATCTTTTTTAATAACTGGATTAATACAAAATCAATTAATGAGATATTATTAGGAGATCAAGCAGTTACTTTAAAGAATGGTGTTGATGCTGTTAAAAGAGCAAAAGCACAAAATGCTTCAACAGTCAGTGCTTACAGTGCAATTACTGCACCAGAATTAGGAATTAATCATCCTGTTAATGATATAAGTTTAGTTTCTTTAGAAGAACCAATTGGTGTATCATCTGTAACGGGTGACAATATTGATATTGCTGATGCACAAATGTGGATGACTACAAAAGCATTTAGATATATGTTTTTTGGTTTTGGGAAACTAACACCAATGCAAGCCAAACTTATGGATAAAGTAGAGGCAGGAGAAACAATTTCATCTGAAGATATATTTGGTCAAGATGGTTATGTCAGCAATGGTGTAATGCTTAATTCTAAAAAGCTTGTTTACTTTGACGGTAGTACATTTATAAAGATGTCTGCTTTTATATTGACACCACAACTTACATCTAATAAAGTTGTAGATGCTAATGGAGAAGTTACTTACACAGCAAAAGAAAATAGAAAAGAATTACATGATCTAAGAGTAAAACTTGAAGGTATAGAAGCAATAAAAGATAAACAAACACTTGGTATTGCTGCGCCTTTGAGTGCTTTAAAAATGTTAAAGCAAAAGGTAAAAACATTAGAAGAAGTAAAAGCAGATGGTCAATTTAGTGAAAATGATTTTACATCATTATCAGCTAAAAATATGGGCCTTCAGTTAGAGGTACCTTCTAATAAACTTGAAACTGTAGAGCCTTCACAAATTAAAGCAATTATAACATCAGAACAAAAAGATAATGTATTTGTCAAAGAGCTTGGTTTATCTGTAGGTGAAATTAGAAAAGCATACAATGAAGCAATTAGTGCTAGAGTTGAATTAAAGTTTAAGAATAAAAGAAATCTTATTTTTACTTTTGATAGTGCTATGGAAGAGTTAAAAATCTCTATGACTAAAGATAAGCTTACACCTAACTTAATGTCTTTTTTAAGATATGCAACAGAAGGTTTAAAAGCATCACAATCTAGCTCACAACTATTAGAGTTCTTCTCTACTGAAGAAGGAGAGCAAAAGTATGATTTAAATAATCCTGTAACAATTAATAAGTTTGAACAATTATTCTTAAGCTATTTAAGTAAGGGTGTTCTTGCTGAAAAGCAACCGGGTCATGCTTTAGCTTTGGTTTCTTCATATGGTATGAATATATACAGAAGAGTTTATAGTGTAGATGAAAATGGTATCCCAGATAGATCAGAAGTTATTAGAGAAAAATACTGGAACAAGATAACTGATAAACCAGAAATTGTAGAGTTTGACACGCTTCTAGGTAGAAAGATTCCAAAAGAAGGTGTTGTGGTATTAGACCGTTTGAGATCCGGTGTTAAAGAATATGATAGCAAAGGTGAGTTTACAGGTCAAAGATATACTGAAATGCTAATGCCAGCACACTTTAAAAGTGTAATGGATTTAGTTGAGAATGGTAGTATGACTAATATACCTGAAGTTATTTCTAAGATGTTTGCAATACGTATACCATCTCAAGATAATCATTCAACCATTAATATAAAACATGTTGATTTTCTACCTGCCTTCTATGGTTCATCAGCAACATTTGCTCAGGAACTTGTTGAGATATCAGGAGCAGATTTTGATATTGATAAAGTATATGCACAGATTAAAGAGTTTTATGTTAAAAATAATGAGTTTATTGAGTACGGAACGGCTTCAAATAATAATGATGCATATGATGACTATATCAATTATATAAATGAAAAGGTAAACAAACCAGGTACAATTTATTCTGAAGCATATCAGTTATATAAAACAGATGAAGGATCAGCAAGAATACAAAACAGTGCAACTGAAGCTGAGGTTGGTATTGCATCTGATGCGGGCCTTAATGAGCAAGCTATAAAAGCATTACAAATGCTAGGGTTACCTATAACTAAAGAACAATATGTAAAGTATATAGGAAAAAATAAAAATGAACCATACGAAGCACCATATAATAATGAAGTATTAGATTATAAGTATGCTTTAATGGGTAACACAGGTGTAACTGAATCAACTGAAGGTATACCAATATCTTATACAGCAGCAAACTTAGAGATTTTAGAATCTGAATTAGCAGCATTGGTGCAGCTTTCTGAAACCTTTGCATTACGTGATAGTGAAGACTCTGTAGATATTGATAATTTACTTGGTCAAATAAAAGCATTCACAAGTAATAAAGGTGCTGCTATTGGTGCAATTGTATCTCCTAATGTCAACTTAAGTTTATTGACTGAATATAAGATAAAATTAAAAAATGATAGTGGATTAAGTTTCAATAATGTAACCTATGACAGTTTTGCAACATTAACTGAAAAACTTACTAAAACAAAGAATGGTCTTAGAAAACAGGATATTATATCTTCTTTAATTACCATGGCTACAGATAATGCTAAAGAAAGACTAGTTGCAAAGCTTGGTCTTAATAGAGCAGCATTATCATTGGTAGGTACAATGACAGGTTTAGGTGTTCCAATTAGAACATCTTTACTCTTAGTTAATAATCCATTGATACGTGATATCTATAATGAAGCTTTAAATAAAAAAGAAAAGCTAGATCCTGGAGTTAAAGCATTAGCTAAACAAGCGTTTGATAATACTACTAAAAAACTTGGAAATTTAAAAGCAGAAATAACAGGACCTGTAGTAACAGATGAAGTTTTATTAGAAGCTATTAATAGAACAGATAAAGAAAGCGTTACTTCATTACAAGCAGATTTAGCCATACTAGATCAATTTATATCTGCATTAAACATTAATGAGGAGGTTACTAATATGACAGCTGTTTCAAATCTAACAAAAGGATTGGGTCAAAATATGGCTGCTGTAGCTGAGACAAAAAGAAAAATATTGGAGTTAATGTCTACTGACATGATGGACCTTAAACCTATTTATCAGGGTGATACATGGCTTTCAAAATATGTTGAAATATTTCAGCAAATATCTGATGAAATATTACCATCAACATTTCTATCTGCTAGTGAACCATTTCAAACTATTTTAGATGAAGTTGTACAAAATGTAAATGCAGGGGACATACAATTTACAGATGAAACATTAGCGGGTATATCAAGAGACTTATTGTCTTACATTACTATTAAAGCCTACATAAACCAAAAATTAGGTGCAGATGGTAATTCACAAAGTGTTGCCACTCTAAGTAATGATTTAATTTACCCTGGAGATTATCAATCTATTAATGATATAGTTGATAGAATGAGATCATCAGAAGCTGGGCAAGATAATTTCTTCTTGGATAGTTTTGCAATTAGTGTTAAATCAGATGAGCAAAGTAATAATACTGGTACAAATCAGTTAAACGCAAATACATTTAGAAGTTTAAATGCAGCACAAAAGGTTGACTTACAAACTTCTTTTGCTAAGCTTTACGGTTCATTAGAGACAAAGGATGATGCTTTATCAATCATAAATTATATAATGGTAAAAGATGGTTTACAATTATCATCAGGCTCATTATTAGATGCTGTTAGTCCATTTATTATGGAAAGTTACTTATCTCAAATTGAAACAGCAAATCAAGCATTAAGGTCTAAATCTACTCAAGAGGTATTTGGTTTATCTTTTGATGAGATGAAAAAAGAATTTATAGAAGGCTATCTTCTTTCAAATAAAAGTAATGCATTGTTGCAAACATTTATTTCTTCTCCTGGGTTTGTATCTAAAGATATCAAGTTTAAGGATGGTAAAGCCACTGTTGCATGGAATGATAAGAAACAAATTGGTAAAAGTAAGCTTTACATTAGAGTTAAAAATGAAACTGATGCCGGGGTTATTACATCAATAGATACATATAAAAGAGATGAAGGATCACAAACTGAATATACAAAAATAGATACTATTGGTTCTAACCAACAAAATGCTATTGGTTTTATGTTTGGTGAAAGACCTACATATAAAGCTGTTAGAGATTATGTAAAAGAAAAAAATGATCTTGTAAATAAAAATGATGACATTGCTAATAATTCAGTAAGCTCATTAGAAGAGGAAAAAAGTTTAGCTGCTGCATATGCTGAAGAAATTTTAAATGATCAAACTGCTGACATAGTAGCAACACAAGACGGTATTAAAGTAAATGGTGAAGATATAGCAGATGTAATAGAGTCATATGACCCAGATAATGTTGTTGATCCAGAAAATTTAGAAGGTAATTCTGTTTCTGGTAATAGTATATTAAATCTAATTTCATCTGATACAATAAAAAGTGTAGAGGTACCTGAGTACACAGTTAAAAACCTAGTAAATGAAGATGGTACTAAAAGACTAGCTTCAACTAATGGTAATAAAATATTTCTAAACCCTGTTGAATCTGTAGAAGAGTTTTTCAATTATGTTACTGGTAAACAAGGTGGTCAAACATCTAAACAAAAAGAACAAGTAATATTAGCTTTAGAAAAAGAAGGTTATACGGTAGATCAAATGAGAAACATTCTAGATACTAAGAAGAAAGTAAATACTTTTTTAGTTTTTCATGAGCAGGATCATATAGATAACAATGATAAAGATGTCTATTGGAAAAATGGAAAAGACCTACTGACCCAAGATAAAATAGATATTGAAGTTAGAGCTACAGTTGTTGCTTTGAAAAAGGTTCAAGAAATGCAAGGTGGTACAGTACCAACACAATCAACTAGTGAAACTATTAACATATATGCAGGTACTAATGAAAATGCTGAATTAAGTAACTTTGCAAAAAGACCTTTTGCTAGTGAGATTAATGGTGGTCTTACTTTTAATACTGTAGAAGGAGCTTTTCAAGCAGCAAAACTTATAGCCTCTCCAAGTTATTTTAATGAAGAAGGGCTACTTACAAAAGAAGGAGAAAAACTGCTTGCTGATTTAAGCAAAGCTACTGGAGCACAAGCCAAATCTATAGGTAAAAGAATAAAAGGATTAGATGTAACAAGATGGGATAGTTTATCAGAAGGAATCATGAAAGAAGAAATTAAATCATCCTTTGAACAAAACCCTAAAGCTCTTGAGAAACTATTAGCTACAGGTAATGCTACATTAACTCATACACAAGATAAGACTAAGTGGGGTAAGTTATTTCCTAAAATATTAATGGAAGTAAGACAAGAGTTAGGTGGCTCTCAATCAACACAACAAACTGAATTGGATACTTCAGAAAATCAAGTATCAGAAACACCGTTGACAAATGAACTGATGGGTCAATTAAAGTTTCAATTGGATTTTGAATCTAAATATAATACTTTAATAAACTTTTGGGATAATAATGTACAAGGTAAACCTAAGATGAGAAGTAAGCTAAGAGCTCAAAATATATTATCTTTACAGGATATGATTGATGCGTTTAATGATTCAACATTTGAAGATTCTAATGTAGATCCACAGGAGCAGTTCTTAGAAAAGTTAGGTTGTTTATAAACATAGAAATAAGATATAATAGTTATGGCTACATGTCCAAATAAAAACACAGCAGAATACAAAGCTTTACAAGCAGTGTATAAAACAGAATTAAAGACAAATGATATCATTAATAGCTGGCAACGTGTTAATAATACAGATGTAATCCCTACAACAGTAGAGGCAAATAGATATGTAAAAAATCAAAAAACAGTTTATGCATTAAAGCAAAAAGCATTTGGTGAAAGTCTTTTAAATAATTTACGCAGAGAAAAAATTATACATCAGTATCAAGGTACTTATTTTATTAATAACTCCAATCAGCAGACTAGAGAGTATGATGAAGTATCTCTGCAAAGAAACTATGACAAACTACAAAGGTATTTAGAAATAAACAATATTCCTTTAGATTCTATATCATTAACAAGAACACCTAAAACATATAAAGTAGCTGTCAAGAATGATATATTTACACCTCAAGATATTTTAACAAAATCTAGATCTTGGGATACAAATAGATCAAGAGCTGTTGTTACGCATTTAATGAGAATGTTTCCTCAGATAAAAGTAAAAATGCTATCTGTAGCGGATGCTAAAGCTATATATGATACTATTCCAAAGTGGAAAAAAACATCTGCAAATTTTTCTGAGGTTAATTCATTTTATATTGATGGTGTAGCATATTTAATTAGAGGAAGGGTAACTGATGAGACTGCTATAGAAGAAATGCTTCATCCATTTATAGATGCAATCAAAGTAGATAATGCAGAACTTTTTGATGGTTTACTTGCAGAAGCAAAAAGAAACTTTCCTCAAATGGTTCAGGAAATTACAGATGCATATAATAGTGACAGAAGATTTACTCAGCTTGAAAGAGATTTAGAAATTGTAACACAAGCATTAACAAGACATTTTAAAAAAGAATATGAGACTCAACCAACTCAAACATTCTTGAACAGGATAAATCAAGCATTAGAATGGTTTATGAATGTAATTAAAGACTTGCAAAAGTACATCACAGGTGCACCTTTGCCAGTAACTGCAATAAACAGCAGTACAAACTTTAGTACTCTAGCCAAACTTCTTAATACAGAGGGTATAAGGTTTAGTCTTGAAAGTAGAGCTAATGGTAAAGTTAGGTATGCTTTAACTCCAAAAAAACAAAAAATAGTAGATGCTACATTAAAGGTATCTAATGGATTGCAACAAGAGATAATTAAAAAAATGTTTCAGGTTGCAACGTCAAGCAAAGAGGAAGTTGATTCTTTGTCTGTTAATATTAATGTGGCAGAACAAGGGGATGATATTGTAATACTAAATGAAAAGGATCATACATACTATAACTTAGCTACAGGAGAAATATATGAATCTGTTACTACTGCTATAAAAGGTAAAATGCCTAAGTCAAAGCAAGTAGAAAATCAAATCAACCTTGACATTGGTAATGATGTAGATGCATTATTAGATGCACTGGTATCTTTTGAATCCTTTGAAAGTGCTGTTCCAAACATGAAAGTTTTAAATGTTGAGCAGGCAGAAGAAGTGTATAAAAGACTAAAAGATGGACTTTCACAAATAGTTCCCAAGTCATCAGTACTTATATCACAAGTTGTGGTATTTGATCCTGCAACTAAGATTGCTGGTACTGCAGATTTAGTTGCAATTGATGAGAACGGAAACATAAAAATTATTGATTTAAAAACCAGTAAGAATTCTATATACAAAAAAACTGTTAAAGATTCAATTATTGGTGGTATACCTGGTAGACAAGAAATATTTCAGTATGAAAGCAAAGAGTGGGATATTTTACCATCTACAGAAGATGTAATAGAAGATTTAGAAGATAATAATGTAAAGAAAGAAGACGGTAATAAATATTCTCAAGAGCAAATAAAGAATAGGAAAGAAGAACTTGCACCTACACTTTATAAAAAGGCAGGGGTTACAAAGCTTTCTACAAGAGGTCAACATAACCTACAAGTAAACATGTATAAACGTATGTTTGAAAACATGGGTTATAATGTTTTAGGTAATGAAAATGGTGCGGCAACCTTTCACATGTTAGCAGACATAAGTGGAAAAGGAAAAGATCAAGTATTTAATGGTGATATAAGATATGATGGTTTTTATCAACACAGAGCAACAGAAGAACAAGATAAAGTAGACAAATTAATACCTGCTGATAATGATAGTGCTGCTGCTAAAAGATTGGAAGAACTAACAAAAGACAATGAGAACCTTGCTTATGTTGGTAAAGATGAAGATATAGAGCAAGTAGAAAATAATATCCCAGAACAAAACTATCCTGAGTATAATACAATCTTTGGTGCATTAGAAGGTTTTGCAGCTGGTCTTCTTAATAAGCAGCAAGCTCTTGAAACTATTGCAAGTAAAACTTTTACTACTCAAAATAAAGAGTTAACACGTGATGAAATTGCAAGAGCCGTTGCTTTGATACGTATGAATTTAGGAGCTGGTTCAGATGCTAGGTCACAGACTTATACAGCAATGTTAAGGTATGGATTAAAAGAAATAAGACAATTTAAAGATTATGTTGAGGATCCGAATAATGTTACAAAGCCTGAGTATATAACTTTTGTTTTGAATTTTAACAGGTTTATTGCTACATATGAAAGCTTATATGCAATTGCAGAATCTAGTGAATTAAATGCCACACAAAGATCTTTGGTTCTACAAATGCAAATTGAGGTTAATAAACTTATAGGTACAGAAAATACTGAAGGTATAATTAATCAAGCATACACAGATTTTGTAAAGGAGACGGTAAGATTAAGATCAGATAAAAACTTTGGTGCAGAAAACAGTTTGTTTACTGAGGAAGATCTTGACGAGTTGATGAAAAGAGTAGAAGACATAAGTACTATAGAATTACTTACTAAGGATATGGCTACTCAGAAAGATACTTTGATGGCTGTTATGGATAAAATCTATAAAAGACAAAAACAAATACTTCTAGATAAAATAGCAACACGTGAAGATCTAATAAGAAAGTCAGGTAATAAACTAATGAAGCTATCTCAAGGTAGTGATAAAAATAAAATTTATGACTTTATGCTTGAGTATGATAAGGATGGTAAATTTACTGGGTTCTATACTAAAGCAATTGGTCAAAAGTATTATGAAAAATCACAAGAAGTTTATTCTGCATTAAGTGATGCTAATGGTACACCTTATGAGTATCACAAAATATATAATATTGAAGATGCTACAGAAAAGCAACTCCAAGAAAACATTGACTTAGCAAATAAAAAAAGAGCTTACAGTGATTTTTATAAAGCAGAGGATACATCAGTAGATGTAGATGCAAACGGCAATCTTCCAGGTGGTAAGTATCATAGATATACTGCAGAGTTTATAGAGGCAAGAAAAAAGAATGAGACTTATATCTATAATGAGAAATCAGGCTATGGAGAATGGATGAGGAAAGCCGGGATAAACAATGCACAATGGTCAGAGTATCAAGCAAAGTATTACAAGTTTAATCCTTACACAAAAGCACTAAGAAAAAACGGAGTACCTATTGGTACTATACTTGAAGATCAAGTTTTTCCTGCACCTAAATCTCAATATGTTACAGAAAGAGAGTTTACATCAGAGGGTGAGGATATGCGTAGTGAAAAATATAAAGCTTTATATGATCCAACAAAAACTGATGCATTAACAATGGCTCAGAGAGAGTTCTACGAACTTTATGTAAGATTTTATGAAGATGAGTTATTAAAAAAATTACCTCAGAACACTAAAGATAAAATGGCAGGTAGAGTACCTGTAGTCAAAAATGAATTGGTTAGTAAATTAAAAGGAGAAGGTACCTTATTTAATAAGCTTTATGCTAATACTGTTAGAGGATTCAAAAATTTTACTGAACAAACAGCTACAGAAAAAAATGTTTTGCTTGATGAGCAAGGTAATTTTGTAAATAGCTTGCCAATTATGTATACTGGTAGCACTAAAATAGATGGTCAATTAGAAGAAGTAGAATCTCAGATACGTGCTTTAAAAGATGAATACAAGAAAGGTAAACTATCAAGAAACAATTATAATATAAAAGTAGCCAAGTTAAATGCAAATGCAGCTAGTCTAAGAAATCAACCTTCTCTGGGTGAAATAAGCACTGACTTAGCAAGTAGTTTAATTAAGTTTAGTGCAATGGCTGAGCATTATGAAGTAATGGGTGAGATAGAAGACACTCTTACTGCTTTTGTAAAGGTTATAGAAAACAGAGAGTATGATCCTTCCCCAGATACAACAACCAAATTCTTTGGGCGTGCTGTTGATGGAGTTATGAAAGGTGTTGGATATACTAAAGAAACTAAGGGTGCATCTAATGTAGCAAAAAGAGCAAGAAAATACATGTCAATGATTTTCTATGATAATGAACTTGTAACAAAAGGAATGGCTAATAAAATAGCTGATAACTTAGTTGCTGCATCTTCTCTTACATATGTTGCATTTAACCCGCTAGGTAACTTCAATAACTACGTTATGGGTAGGTTGAATAATAATATAGAGATGCTTGGTGGTAGATACTTTTCTAAGAAGAACTTTCTACGTGCTGGAAAAGAATATAATCTGCAAGCATTACAATCAGGTATATTTAAAAGACTTGGTACTGCAACACTAGATCTTGCAGATATTGCAACTTTAGGTAAAACAGGATTAAAGGTCTCTAACTATGATCCAGATAAAGCTAATAATAAATATGAAGGTTTTGTAGAAGAGTTTAGAATGATGGATCCTTCTACTGATATACGTGAATCTGGTAGAGACAATGATGGAAAGACTGTTTGGGAAAGATTTAAAGCCTGGGGTTATGTTTTACAGGATGCTGCTGAATATAACGTACAGACTAAAGTTGGTATCTCAATGCTTATGGACACTATAATAGAAAACTCTAAGACTGGTGAATCATTATCTTTTTATGATGCTCATGACTTTAATCAAGATACACATAAGCTTGAGTTAAAGGAAGGCTATGATACAATAGTAACTAAAGATGGAAACAAGATTGAGTACAATGATGAGTTTAGATATGACATTAGAAACAAAATACGTGAAGTAAATAAACAAATTCATGGTAACTATGCTAAGGAGGATAAAATGGTTCTTCAAAGTTATACCCTGGGTAATCTAGCAGCTCAATTTAAAAAATGGGTTGCTCCTGCAATAAGGTCAAGATTCCAAAGAGAATACTTTGATGAGAATTTAGGCCACATGGAAGGAAGATACAGATCATTCTGGAAATTCTTAGCTTACACAAAGCAACAAATATTTTTAGGAAATAGAGACTTTAGAAAATACTCTGATGGTTTTTTAGAAGAATATGGTTTTACAGGTAAAGGTGGTAATAGAGATCAATATGCTGTAAATAAACTTAAAGGTTTTTACAGAACTATGGGTGAAGCGGGTATCATATTAACTGTTATGGCAATGAACTTATTGTTTGATGGTTTATTAAGTGGAGATGATGATGATAGTGATGCTATGATAAAACTAAAACATGCATTAAAAAAGCAAGGTAGTAGAACTTATCAAGAACTTGTTGCTTTTGTACCAGTATCACCAGCTGGTTGGGAACAATTGTTTGGTATGATAGAGAGTCCAATAGCAACTACAAAGGTTTTGGGTGAAATGACTGAGGCATTTACACAAACTATATTTACGCCAGCTGCAATGCTATACTATAGTGATAAAGAGTTTTATTCAAACTCAGACTATGTATATCAAAACAGACCTAGACGAGGCCAACTTAAGTTAGCTAAAGAGTGGAAAGATGTTATACCAATTTTATATACAATACAAAAGTGGGATAACTTAATTAAAGAACAAGAGTACAGTATTAAGTACTAAAATAAAACCCCCGGTGTAATTGCCGGGGGTTCTTTTTTTAGCCTTCACAACTTGAGCATTCTAATATATTACGAGCAAAGTCTTGCGCACTGCTCTTACTAAACTGATAGTACAAAGTTTTTACACCTTCTTCCCAAGCATACATGTAAAGCTTATTAATATCTTTAGCTGATACTGACGGGTCAATCATTAAGTTTAATGACTGTGATTGATCAATGTACTTCTGTCTTTGTGCTGCTTGCAGTACGAGCTCTTTTGGAGATATCTCAACAAAAGACTTGAACACTGCCTTACTAGGAAAATCTAAGTGTTGCACGCTACCATCTTTCTTTAGGATAGACTTCCAAGTCTTGTCTGTATTTAGACCATACTTCTCAAGCTCTTCTTCTAAAAATGGGTTTTTGTAAATGGTCTTAGACTTAGCAAGGTCCTTAATAAAGTAGTTAGACTTGATAGGCTCTATACCCATAGACACAGCACCATGTATAAATGAACTAGACTTAGTAGGAGCAATGGCCATAAGAGTAGTGTTAGCATATCCTTCTCTAAGAGATTTGTATCCATACTCATTATGTAACTCTCTAGAAGCAATCTCACTTCTATCTTTAAGTGTTCTAAAAATCTCACTGTTCAAACCTTTGGCTTGCAATGAGTCAAACTCAAGAAGCTTAGATTGAAACAAAGAATGATACCCTAACACACCAAGGCCAATAGCTCTATGCTTTTCAGCAAAGTTAAATGCTCTTTTCATGCCCGGCATAGTTTCAGACTTAATAATGAATTCATCCATTACTGCATTTAAGAAATATACATATGTTTCAATTGCGTCAGTCTCTTTAATCTCATCCCAGTGTAACAGGTTGATAGATCCTAAGCAACAAACAAAAGAATTATAACTGTCTGTAGGAAGTTGGATCTCTGAACATAAATTAGATGCTGTAATATCCATTCCAAGTTCTTTGTAAGGAGAGTTGTTGTTAGAGTTATCTTTAAACATAATATATGGAAATCCAAATTCACTTCTGTTCTGAATAATTTTGGCCCATACTTTACGTTTAGCTTTATCTCCTTCTTTCATTTCATTCATCCATTGGTCAGTAACTGTAACACCATACTGTAAGTTTTGTATAGGGTTACCTTCAGTACCAATTTCTAAGAACTCTAAGATATCCGCATGCTCAACTGGTAGGTATACTGCACAAGCACCACGTCTTGCTTCAGACTGCTTACAAACGTCTACTACAGTATCATAAATCTTAGCATAGTGTACTGGGCCATCAGCAAAACCACCTGTAGATATTTCAGTCCCTCTTGCTCTAATGTTGCCAATAAAAGCACTTGTACCTCCCCCATACTTACTCATCATTCCAATTTCACGGCCTGCATTTAAAATACTATCTAAGTTGTCATCTACGTTAGACCCATAACAGCTTATAGGTAAACCTTTTTGTTTACCAAAATTAATCCATACAGGAGTAGACAGAGAGTAAAACCCTCTTGCCATATAGTCCTCAAACTTTTCTGCAAAGCCTTTTATATTCAAATATTTTTCTGCTTTTATAGCAATATCTTTGATTCTCTGTTCAGGGCTTTCTGATATATACCCTCTTGATAAAAATGTGCGGCTGTCTTCATTTAGCCAGTAGTATTTATTATATTCCATTAATTTTTGTTTTTATTTCCGTTTTGTTTCCAATCTATCCAAAAGCCTATAGCCACCATTAAGTGTAAAAAAATAGACAGTGCGTATTCATAAAAGTTGTGCCAAGTAGCAAAGTGTAAATGCACATGACCAATTATCCAAAAAGGTATAGCCATTTGCTGACTATACCATATAAGAAAGAATTTTATAAATTTCATCTCTCTTAGTCAAATTTTAATCCGTTCTCAAACATAATATCACCGAGCTGGTCTCTACACTTTTCAAATGTCTCATACTTGTCCTTACTGTATTCTTCATCAGACATATACTTATATTGACTTCTTAACCATTGGTCCATTTCCCAAAGAGCTGATTGTGCTTTAGCACCGTTAACTGCTAAATCTAAATCTTGTTGGTCTTCTGGAAGATTAAACTCTAAGATTGCTTTCATCTCTCTTTGGTGTTAAAGGTTAAAATAAATCATCTTCTGTGATGCTTTTGCTTTTTTTGTTATAATCTACACTTTTCTTGTAAAAGAAGTCTCCTTCTTTAGTTCCTAGTATCTCTATATCAAACCATTCAGTAGACTTTAATAGTCCTAAGTCAACTTCAAAGATTGGTTTCATACCTATTTTTTCTAGTGAGTTATTAAATCTGTTTCTTATAAAGTTTTGAATTGTTTCCTTAGATAGAAACTTTAGTTCACCTTTTTCAAAGATCCAATCTAGTATACCACACTCAGCAATATAAGCTTTCATACATGCAGAATAAATTAAATCTTCAAATTCTTTATCAAACCACTCAGGGTTCTCTTTTTTAATAATGTTAATAATCTCAGCACCAAAGTTACCGTGTATCTCTTCTTCTTTACTGGTAGCCTCAACAACATTAGATATACCCTTAAGTACATTCTTTTCTTTGTTAAAGCTCATCATAATTAAGAACTGACTAAATAGACTTACGTGCTCTATAAATAAAGAGAATAGTAATACAGACTTAGTATACATTTTATTGTCTCTAGAACGTGTACCATCTAAGTACTTTTTTAGGTACTTAAGTCTACCCTCTATTGCAGGTACTTCAACCACTGATTGAAACTCTTTTTCTAAACCTAAGATTCTCAATAGTCTAGCATAAGCATCCTTGTGTCTAACTTCTGATTCAGCAAATGTAAATCCTACATCACCAATTTCTGTAATAGGCATTCTTTTATATAGATCACCCCAAAAAGTTTTTACGTTAACTTCTATCTGGGCAATTGCTAACATGGTTTTTTTAATAACATCACGTTCAGATGATGAGATGGTTATTTTAAAGTCTTGTATATCTTCTGTAAAATTAAACTCAGTATCAATCCAATATGAATGTCTAATGGCATCTTTATATGCTAGCAACTGAGGATACTCATAAGGTAATATATTTTGTCTTGGTAAAAAAATGTTTTTATTCATATGATTATTTTTTAATGTGGAAAAAAAAACTGCATCTCTTATGAGAGATACAGCTCTTGTTCAATTTAAGAAATTTAACTGTAAATATAAAATTATTGGGTCATATTAGCAAAAGAAATTGTAAAAAATATAAGACCAAACTCTATCCCAAGCACTGGACGATAGATGTCATCTTCACATAAGACTTCACAGTTTACTACTTTAATGCCTAATAGTGTTTCTGTTGGGAGAAACTCTATAGCTAGTTTATTTTTAAAAATTAAAGGATTTACTTTTTTCATAAAATTAGAATTTGTATATTAAGTATATACCATTATTGCAAAGATATATATTTTATTATGAGCCATTGGAAAAAAATTAAGAATTTATTTTGGTACTCTGACAGTGAGCCAACTGAATTGCTTATATCCTTCTGCTATATATTGGCTCTTCCAGCATGTATGATACAAGAATTCAGTAACCCTAATATTATTTTTATAATAGGGGGTATTTTCATAGGTTTATTTCAGTTGTGGGCAGTTTTATATAATGTATTAACAAAAAATTGTTTAAGCTATAGATTGCTTGCTACAAAACTCTCATCAGTATTAGCCGTCATAATTGTGGTTAATCTATATTTAGAAGGCTATATGAGAGGGACCAATATAGAATGGATAATTATTATGTTGTTTGCTTTTTGGAATACAATAAGATTGTTTAAAGAAAAAATAGAAAGAGAATAATGGATCCCGTAGTACAAATAATTATAACAATAATAGGAGTCTTAGGCTCTGGAGCAATCTGGAAATATCTTGAAGCTAGGTTAAGAGTGAATTCAGATGAAAAAAAATTAGAATTACAAAACAATGATGGCGTGCAATATAGAGACGATTTAAAAAACAGAGTTAGAAACCTTGAGGCAATGCTAGCTAACTCAAGTAATGAGAAAGACACGCTTAGACAGCAAGTACTAGACTTAGTGGCTGAAGTTAATACGTTAAGAGTTAAAGTTGAGTTTCTTGAAAAAGAGAATCAACGTTTAAAGAATAAGTAAACTTTAAATATTTGGAAAAGTTTCTTAAATTTTGTATATTATAGTATATAGTAACTTAAATATTTAACATGATAAAAAGATTTTTTTATTTAGTATGGACAAGTAGTCTCCAAGATATATGGAGATATTTGTGGTCTTTAACATCAATAGATGAAAAGACGGTTGCAGTTGTTAAAGAAACAAAGAAAAGAACCAAGGCTGTTAAAAAAGCCATTAAAGGAAAAAAATAATATGGGTGACTGGGAATTAGAGATAGCATTTCATTGGCCTCATAATAGATTTGCTCTAGGATGGGAAACTATAATGCCTGATGAAGAGTACAATTATTGTACTATAAAACTCTATTTATTAATTGTAACACTCACTTTAGATTTTTAAACTATGAAAAAGATAAATGTAAAAACACAACCTGGATTAGCTGCACTAAAGGAGAAAGCTCCTGGTGTTGTTAAAGATATGGGTTATTTTAAATTAGGTGGTGGTACTCATAATACATTTAGTGGTCTACCTAAAAAACAAATTGGTGGTACATCTCCTGAGTTGATGCCAACAACAGAGAATAAAAACAAAGCTATAGATGCTATTAGTAAAAATTCTTTTGTAAAGTAATGAATATTTTAACTGACATATTAAGTTTATTTAAACGTAAGAAATTTGTTAAAGAAGCTAAAGCTAATGATGTATTAGTTTTAGGTCTTAATGAAGAACCTGATATGACAGGTGTTGCATCTCCAATTCCTTATAAAAGCGTAAGACTAATTAAGGTAAAAGATTTGGTTGTCAAAGGTGAAGCTTGTGACTATACCAATGTATTTAATGGTGCGGGTACTAAACCAGCTTACATATACAAAGATACTACACAAGATCCATGCTCAGTTAATTTACGTTCTCTTGCGGCTGTAGGTAATTATATTGGTATAGTAACAAATAATAATGAAATTGAAATTTCCACAAGTGCTGAACCAAATAGAGCATCAAATGTAGGTGGTGGTGTAGGATTATATAAAGATAAAACAGGAGCTGTATTAAATTTTAAAACTCTTGAAGCTGGAAGTGGTATTTCTTTAAGTGGTTCAGGTGATAAAATAAAAATTACTTCTACTGGTGCTGGTGATCAAACATCTGCAATTAATATAGGTGGAGGTAATGAAGTTTTTGAAAGTAAAGTAGGTGATCAATTAAGATTTAGAACTCTTATTGGTGCTGGTGATATAGATGTTCAAACAAAAGGAGATACAATAAGTATTTCAAATTTTACAACACTACCAAAAATATATAGAGCATTGTTAACCCAAGCTGGTGATGGTACTCCAGTAATAACTGTTTTAGAAAATACAACAGATTTTACATTAAGTGTAAGTAGAGATGGTGTAGGAACATATCAATTTGATTTTTCCAGTGCTCTGGCTGACATAGATAAAGTAGTAATGAATATATCACAAACAGGTAAGTCAAGCCCACATCTATTTAATATAAATAGTACAGGTGATTCTGACTTTTCTATACAAACGTATTTTGGTGAAACAAATGTACTACAAGATAGTCAATTGCTTAGAACACCTTTGGAGATATTAGTATACCCTTAAATTAAAAAAATGAGTGATAAAAAACCTAAAAAGAAATTTAAAGATACCAAAGTAGGACAGTTCCTTACAAAGAAGGTTCCTAGTATACTTGGTATAGCAGGGGAGTTGCTCCCTGATGCAGGTGTTTTAGGTATGGTTAAGTCTTTAATAGAAAAAGAACCAACTTTATCACCAATAGATAAAGAGCATGCATTGAAACTACTTGAACAAGATATGGTAGAAATGCAAGAAGTATCTAAGCGTTGGGTTAGTGATATGAGTTCTGATTCTTGGCTTAGTAAAAATACTAGACCAATGACTTTGATATTTTTAACTATATCAATGGTGATATTTATGTTGTTAGACAGCTCTGATATTGGAGTTGAAGTAGACTCAGTATGGGTAGACTTATTAAAGTCATTATTAATAACAGTTTATGTAGCTTACTTTGGTTCAAGGGGTGCTGAGAAATTTAAGTCAATAAGTAATAAAAAATAAGAATTATGAGAAATAAAAAATACGGAAAAGGTGGTTCAACAGTGCAAAATCAAGGTGAATACACATATGGTGGTGGATTTACAATGGGTGCTGGAGATGGAGATATTACTCCGGGTAAAGCAGGAATGAGAGCAATGGCCAAAGATGGTGGTTTAATGGCCTTCACGGAAGGTGGAGATGTTATAGACTACTACAAATTAGGTGGTGGCAAAGGTAAATGCTGCGGTAAATAATAATTAACTTTTAAAAATATAACTATGAAAGAAGGACAGCAATGTATATGTGGTGAAACACAAAACTCAGAAGGTTTATGTGATGGATCACATGCTTCATGTAAATAAAAAAATTATGGCAAAGAAAAATAAAGTAGAGAATGGATATTTTGATCCAACATCTATACCGGCAAAGATACAAGCAAAAAAGAATGCAACTGCTACAGCAACTAGAATGAGGTTAGCAGCACGTGGTTCTCAAGCACAACAAGTATCTACAAGAGCAACGGAACCAGTACAATCAGAAGCTTTTAAAAAAGGATATTGTAAATAAATTATAAAATGGCATTACTTCCACAACAACAAATAACTCAATCTGGTCTAGTTCCAGCATATACTGCTGCATTATCAGCAGGAAATGTTTTACAGAATACAGGAATACAGTACTTTCATATTAAAAATGAAGGTGCTTCTTCAGTTACAGCAACTGTTGTACCTGTAATAACAACTGTAATAGACCCAGGACTAGGTGAACTTGTAAAGGAAAATGCTGTTTTAACTTTAGCTGCAGGTGAAGCTGGTTTCCTAGGGCCTTTTGAAACAAAAGCATTTAACAGTCCAGAAGGACAAATAACACTAACTTACACTTCTGTAACATCAGTTTCAGTAGCGGCATTATATATTTAAATTATGAGCATATTTATACAAGAGGTTTTAGGCCTTTTAACAAGAAAAGAAATCAAGAAAGAAGTCAATCCCAAAACAGATTGGTTACAACTTGGTCAAAAAAAACAAAGTAAATTAACTAGTACATCTTTTACACCTTCAATGGAACCTTATGCTATTAAAGCACAAGATTTTATTTGTACAGTAACTAAAGGGTTAACTAGAACTGTTAATGGATCAGGAAATATAGGTTATGTTCCTGTTTACACTGAGACAGATGGAGTATGTTCACTAAAAGCATTAAAAGATAGTATCATAACTCAGGATGCCGGTAACACAACAATTAGTGTAAATGGTAGTCTCTTTGTTAAAGCAGACTCAACATTAGCAGGTAATGTTAGTTTAGGTGTTGCAGACCCATTAAATAAGATATGGTTAGCATCAACCGTTTTAGATTTTAATCAAACACTAGGAACACCTAATCAAATCCTTGTTGCACAACCTGATGGTACTGTAGTTTGGAAAGATAATGCAGCAAGTGGTTGTAAATGGATTGTAGGAGGAGAAGGTGGATTTGATGTTGATTGTGATGGTGTAGTATTCTTTGTTGGTGGTGATAAAATAACAACTATTCAAAATGCTTCTAATTCTATAAGATTTGACCATGATAAACTTCTTGCTAACTTTGTCAATAGCAAAGTTGATCCAGGTTTTGGAGGTTCTTTTGATGCTGTTTCAAATATAAAAGTAGATAATTGGGGTCATGTAGATGAAGTAATTATACAAGAAGTTACTTTACCTGCAGAAACTACTTATGATCTAAAAGGAGAAGTATCAGGTGGAACTAATTATGCTATAGGCTTAAGCGGATCAGATGGATCATTAAGTAAAATTATATTAAAAGCAGGTACTGGTATTGATCTACAAGATGACGGTAATAATGAAGTAACATTAAAAGCATCAGTAAGTGGTAGTCCGGTAATGACATCTACAGTTACAGGAACAGGTAAATTATGGGATGACACAGTTCAAGTAGAAGATGCTGCGCCAGTAACTGCCGTTACACAAAGAACATATGGTGTTCAATTTAATGATGCATCACAACTTGTTGTTAATGTACCATGGATTGAAGGATCAGGTTCTGTAGTAGTTGGAAACCCAGGTAGCCCTACATTAGATTTAACTTCAATAAGTATAGATGGTACTGTTTACGGTATTGCATCAGGCGGAGGAGGAACTGTAACCAGTGTTGGTTTAGCAGCTCCCTCAGCATTTACTGTAACTAATAGTCCTGTAACAAGTAATGGAACGTTAACTCTTACAGGTGCAGGAGCAACAACAGACTATATAGATGGAACAGGTGCTTTACAAGCTTTTCCTTCTATTCCAAGTGTACCAACAAACATAGTTGAAACTGTAGACACACAAAATGGTACATACATTGATATGACACCAACAGGTGCTGTAGATGGTGATGTTGTTATAACAGCAGAATTATCAGCAGTTGATGGTACAGATACTTCAGGTAAATTCTTAAGTAAAGATAATGTATGGTCAGCAATTCCAGGAGGAAATCCAGGAACTGTAACTAGTGTTGGTTTAAGTACAGATATTGCAGCTTTCCAAATTGGAAGCTCTCCTGTTACATCAAATGGTGTAATAGAACTAAACCGTCAAGGAGGAAGTGCAGGTCAGTTTTTAAGACAAGATGGTAATTGGGCAGATATTCCTTCAGGAGGAACAGTAACTACTGTTTCAACTGAAGTAACTCCTGTTGTAGCAAATTCAATTGACTTTACTGTAGCTGATCCAACAACAACACCTAAATTAACTATAGATTTTAAAGGAGCAGCTGGGCAGTATATAAATGGAGAAGGTGAATTAATAACATTCCCTGCTCAAGAAGATGTGAAATTTAAATATGATGCAGCAGATACTCAAGCAGGATATTGGAGTGAAAAAGTAACAATAGGTTCAGGTTTATCAGGTTCAGTTAATACAGATGTAAATGGTGTTAAAACATTAACTATAAGTGCTGTATCATACAATATGGTAAATAGTATTAAGGTAGGAAGCAGTACTGAATCAGGAACATTTGAGTTTGTTGGTCCCGGTGTTAGCATGGTATCAGGTAACCCTAGTGTTATAACTTTTGCAAGTGTACTATCATTAGGAGCAACAACAGCAGGTGATGCATTAGATGTTGCAGTAACAAATGATAGCAGTAATACAGGAGACAGTACTTTAGACTTTACATGGGCAGGATCTGCATCTGAGTATATAAACGGCCAAGGTAATTTAATTACATTCCCATCAATACCAGCAGAATATACAAGCTGGAACTTAGTTGGAGACTTAGGAAGTTCACAAGCAATAGAAACAAATAATACTGTACTAATAGCAGGAGGTGTTGGTCTAACATCAACAGCATCCGCAACAGATACATTAACTATTGATTTAGATGATACAGCAGTAACACCAGGTGCATATACTAATGCAGACATAACGGTTGACCAACAAGGTAGAATTACTACAGTTGCTAATGGTACTGGTGGTGCAGCATTACCTTATAAAACATATGTTGCTAACTTTAGTATTACAAGTAATGTTATAGCAGTAAATGTATTAGAAGATACAATAGGTGCAACTGTTATTTGGGCTGATAGTGGTACAGGTCTAATAACAATTACATTCCGTGATAGATTTGACGCTAAAAAAGTAATGACATTCATTAATGGAATGTCAGGAGAGAAAGCAGGGGGAGGACAAATATTCTTTGATGACTTTGCTGTAGACGGTGTAAACAATATATCAACAGTAGCAGCTGTTCATCAAAAAGTTTCTGATGGATCCATGTCCAATGCAAATGTTAATTTTGGTAATTTTGAATTTAGATTATACAATTAA